>Ga0180009_10001186_pt1 | contig 32517 bp, 35 predicted proteins | sample OS_PC_MetaG_FD_123537 | JGI IMG/M metagenome (GOLD analysis project Ga0180009, IMG submission 123537) | Groundwater microbial communities from the Aspo Hard Rock Laboratory (HRL) deep subsurface site, Sweden - OS_PC_MetaG | ecosystem: Environmental > Aquatic > Deep subsurface > Groundwater...
CTAATTACGATGTCTTCTAATTCCTTAGATCCCTGGCCTTTGCGTGAAATAAACCCTAACCCGCGATTTTCAGTGTGTAGAAACGATACAATTTTCCCTTCGCCAAAACCCCTGTTTTGTAACATATTGATACACTTAATTTTTTCATTTAAGGTCAGACAGTTATTTTGCCGGCACGGATAGGTACAAACTTCTTACATATAGGGGGCCTTATGGCTCTACAAATAATGAAAGCCCTTCTTTGCTCAAAGAATGCTTAGAAGGGCTTTTTCTTTTTTTGAGGCTCCTGGAAGTACAACTTGAGGTCACAAATTGTGACCTCAAAAGTGGCAAAATAAGTTTCAGCAAAAGGCGAAAAAGACTAAAATAAAATAATTATATCATCAGAATATAAAGTTGTTTATATATTTATGGACGTCCCGGAGATCTACGATGTATTAACGGCATCAACATTTCGGAGCGAATGCGCCGTGCACACATTCATTTTGCATAAATGCGGCCCGGTTAAACCGGTTTTGCGCTGCTGTAAAAGTTTGCTTTTGGTTCTGCTCATTATGATCGGAACATGTACCGACACCGAGGCTGAATCCGGTATCGGGGCCATTTTCAGCACTGCTCTGCCGGTACCGGGATGGAAGCTGGAAGCACAGCCCTATCGTTATACCCCCCAAAACCTTTATGAATATATCAACGGTGCCGCAGAATTTTTTATCGGATTTGGTTTTATCGAACTGACAGGGGCAAATTACGCTTCTGTTCCAGAAAATAAAGACGCTGTGACGGTCGATATTTATGATATGGGCACCAAGTTGAATGCCTTTGGCGTGTTCCAGTCAAGAAGAAACGGCCAGGCATCTTCTTTGAACTTCGGCACGGCGGCCATTGGTTCCGATGATTACCTGGCTTTCCATAAAGACAGATTTTACGTTGAAATACAGGCCTATATTATCAGCAAGAACGAAAAGAGCGTGATTCAGACCATGGCCGCCATCATTGCCCGGCATTTGCCGGGTGATAATACCTTGCCGCAGGAGCTTTCCTATCTTCCTGAAAAGGGAAGGATTGCCGGATCGGAACACTATATAAAAGGAGGCATACTTGGACACGAGTTTCTGGACAAAGGCATTATGTGCAATTATCAAGTTGAAGGCCAAAACGCTTCGGTATTCATTGCCATTATGCCCTCATACCAGGATGCCGTTGGCGCCGTGGAACAACACAGGTCTTTTTTTAATAAGTCCGGGGAAAAATGCCTGCCCCTTGATGGGTTCGGGAAACACGGTTTTATTTCAGAGGAACCCTATCATAAAACGATAATCGAGACCCAGGCGGGGACGTTTGTGGTAGGGGTCTACGATCTGAGCACCACAGAAGCAGGGAAAACACTATTGGAAAATATACTTAAAAATATTAAACAAACGGCTGATAAATAGATGCTTACATAGAACTCGGAAGCAGGCTTGGTAAAATAACCCTTTACACCAATAATAATTTGTTGTAAGTAATCATGTTCTGATTTTATAGAATATCAACCTTATTGGCGGAGTAATAATCATGTCAAAGATGTGTGAAATATGCGGGAAAAAGCCGATGTCCGGCCATAATGTAAGCCATGCCCATAATGTAACCAAACGTCGTTTCAATCCAAATCTGCAGAAAGTGCGGACAATTCAAAACGGAAGGGTCAAACGGCTGAGGGTTTGCACCAGTTGCATAAAATCCGGTCATGTTGTCAAAGCACCTTAGCCCGGGTCATTTGTCAATCCGCTTAACATCCTGAACATGCTTTACCTTCCTGATCGATGTTAGAATCCTGTTCAAATGGTCGGTGTCTTTAACCGCTATGGTAAAAAAGCTGTCAACGATCTTGCTTTGCCGGGTTTCGGTGCTTGCGCTGAGTATGTTGGCGCCGTTCTTGCTGATATTGGAGGCAATATCCGCCAGCATTCCAACCCTGTCATAGGAGCGGACACAAATCTTGACCGGATAAGTATCGCCGATACTCGTATCCCACTGGACATCGATCTGTCTTTCAGGACTCATTTTTAAAGCATTTACACATCGGGATCGGTGAACGGTGACACCATAACCCCTGGTGATGTAACCGGTTATCGAATCACCGGGAACCGGCTGACAGCACTTGCCGAACTTAATCAGAATGTCGTCAACGCCCTTTACAATCACGCCCGTTTTGGGTTTCTTCTTCCGCACCCGCCCAATAATCTTGTCTAAGATCGATTCCGGCTTTACTTCTTCTTCGGGTTTGGGGGCGACTCTATGAATAATCTGCAGAGGAGTGATCTTACCGTAGCCAACACTGGCGATAAGGTCGTCAAGGGTCTTAAAGCCGAAATGTTCAACAGATTTCTCCATTTCTTCTGATTTCAAAAGCGTGTTAAAATTCAAGCGGTGCTTGCGAAAAGCCTTTTCGCACATTTCGCGCCCAAGGGTGAGACTGCGTTCTTTTTCGAGTGTCTTAATCCACTGTCTGATTCTGCCGCGCGCTTTGACCGTTTTGACAAAATTAAGCCAGTCTTTGCTCGGTCGCCCCTTCTTTGATGTGATAATTTCAACCGTGTCACCGGTTTGCAGTTCATACGGCAGCGGAACAATCCGGCCGTTTACCTTGGCTCCGATGCACTGATTTCCCACCTCCGTATGGATTAAATAAGCAAAATCAACCGGTGTGGCACCCCGGGGAATCGATTTGATTTCACCGCGCGGCGTAAAAACATAAACCTCATCGGGAAAGAGATCAATGCGCACATTTTCCAGAAATTCATCGGGGTCCCTTATATTTTCCTGGTTTTCAACCAGATTCTGTATCCAGGCAAACGTCTTGTTAATATTCTCATCGAAGCTTCTGCCTTCTTTATAACTCCAGTGAGCGGCGATGCCGGCTTGGGCCACTTTATCCATTTCATGGGTTCTAATCTGGATTTCAATTCGTTCCCCATAGGATCCGATAACGGTGGTATGCAGGGACTGATACATGTTGGGTTTAGGGACGCCGATATAATCCTTGAACTTTCCGGAAACCGGTTTCCACAATGAATGGACGATACCAAGTGCTTCATAACACTTCGGGATTGTATCAAGAATAATTCTGAACGCGATAATATCGTAAACTTCCTCAAATGCCAGGCCCTGTTTGATCATTTTCTGATAGATACTGTAATAGTACTTGTAACGGCCCCGAATCTCGCATTTTAAACCGTCGCCATCCATATTTTTTTCGAGGAAGCTTTTGACGGTCTGGATATATTGATCGCGCGCCTCCCGGTCCGTGTTGACGAGATTTCTGATTCTTTCATATTCCTCGGGTTGAAGATACATAAACGATGTGTCTTCAAGCTCCTTTTTGATCCAGTAAATTCCGAGACGTGCAGCAATAGGTGCGTAGATATCAAGGGTTTCCTTGGCAATTTTTATTCTTTTCGACTCTGAATGAAACTTCAATGTTCTCATATTGTGGAGTCGGTCGGCCAGTTTGATCAGGATCACCCGGATGTCGTCCGCCATGGCCAGGATCATCTTGCGGATACTTTCTGCCTGGCGGGCCTGAGAACCGTCAAATGGAAGAACACTCAGTTTGGTGACCCCGGAGACGATATTGGTAATATCATCTCCGAACATCCCCTTTATTTCTTCCAAAGTCGCATGCGTGTCTTCGATCACGTCATGCAATAGGCTGGCGGCGACACTGACAACATCGAGTTTCATGTCTGCGAGAATACCGGCCACTTCCAGAGGGTGCGACAGATACGGCTCTCCGGAGAGCCGAGTTTGCCCATCATGAACCCTGGCAGAATAAACATAGGCCCGCTCAATAATATCCAGATCTGCTTCCGGATTATACTCGGCAATCTTGTCAAGTATGTCGTTGATGCGGATCATAGCTATAAAATCAATAGGCCTTTGCAAATACTGCCCGGCTTTCACCGGGCTTGCCGCAGCAAATGCACGTTCCTGTTGGAGTATTGCCTTGAAAGGGAATGCACCGGATGGTAACGGTAAGGTCTTCTTTTATTTTTGATTCGCATTCATCGGCACCGCACCAGTTGGACAATGCAAAGCCGCCATGAATTTCAGGTTTTTCCGTATTCAATGGTGTGAAAAAATCGTAAAAATCATTTTTGTTGTCGATGGTTACGGTATGTGCTTCTTTTAAGGACAAAGCGCGCTCGAAAAGATTCTGCTGGATTTCATCCAGGATGTTCACTACTTCCCCGACAAAATACTCCCTTTTTAACGAGACTTTTGTCTGATGGTCCTGATCTCTCCTGCCGACATACACGGAATCGTCGGCAATGTCTCGCGGGCCGATTTCTACCCGCAGCGGAATCCCTTTTTTGATCCATTCCCAACCCCTGGCGCCACCCGTATCCCGGTCGTCGATCTCGACTTCCAGGCGGCGGTGATAATAAATTTTTTCTTTCAGTTCTTTGGCCAGGTTTTCAACATAGGCCATTACACTCGTTTTGTCCTCCGACTTTCTGAAAATGGGCATCAGAACGACATGGGATGAGGCTATTTTGGGCGGAAGGATGATACCGTCATCATCACCATGGATCATAATAAGCCCTCCGATAAGCCGGGTGGATACGCCCCATGACGTTGTCCAGGCATATTCTTCTGTTTCCTGAGCAGATTGAAATTTGATCTGGGACGCCCTGGCAAAATTTTGCCCCAAAAAATGTGAGGTGCCGGCCTGAAGCCCTTTCCTGTCCTGCATCATGGCCTCGATGCACAGGGTGTCGACTGCGCCCGGAAATCTCTCTGAGGCTGTTTTACGGCCCTTGATGACGGGCATAGCCAGAAATTCTTCGGCGAAGCGGGCATAAACGTCAAGCATCATTTGAGTGCGTTCGACAGCTTCTGCTGCCGAGGCATGCGCGGTATGGCCCTCCTGCCATAAAAATTCAGTGGTTCTTAAAAAAACACGGGGCCGCATCTCCCATCTGACCACATTGGCCCACTGGTTGATCAGAATCGGGAGATCGCGGTAACTGCTGACCCACCTGGAAAAGGAATCTCCAATAATCGTCTCCGAGGTGGGGCGCACAACCAACGGCTCGGCCAGCGCTCCCGCAGGCACCAGACCACCGTCCGCCCCCTTTTCAAGTCTGTGGTGGGATACGACCGCACACTCTTTGGCAAAGCCCTCGACATGTTCCGCCTCTTTCTCGAAAAAGGAAAGCGGAATAAATAAAGGAAAATATGCATTTTTAACGCCTGTTTCCTTGAACATGCCGTCAAGCACACGCGTGATGTTTTCCCAAAGCGCATACCCCCAGGGTTTGATCACCATACAGCCCCTGACCGCCGATCGTTCTGCCAGATCCGAAGCCTTAACCACCTGCTGATACCATTCCGGATAATCTTGGTCCCTTGTCGGTGCAATCGCGGTTTTCGTCAGTCTCGACATCCTGTTTCCTTTTCTATTTGTATCATTTTAATCTAATTACACACCCCGCCGCAAGCGGTCAGGGTGTTACAAATGATAATAAACTGTTGAGCCCACTGGTAATAAAATATAAAAGGTCTGGCTGTTTGAGCATGTTAGTGAGCCTTAAGAAAAAACAGCGCAGACAATTAAGGTTTTTAACATAAGATTTGATTTATAAATAACCGGTTCTAAAAGACTGACCCCTGTTTTTTCTTTAGGCTCACCTGCATGCGAGTTTCAGACATTTTATATTTTATTACCAGTGGGCGAAGCTTTTGTCATCTTTCGTACTTCTCGACCTCGTTTAGCAAAACCTCCACGAGCTTTTCCTGAGGAAATTTTTTAATCACTTTCCCTTTCTTAAAAAGTATCCCGGTACCATCACCGCCGGCAATACCGATATCGGCCTCCCTGGCCTCTCCCGGACCGTTTACCACACAGCCCATGATGGCCAGTTTGATCGGCAGCGGCTTCAACAAGAGTGCTTTTTCAACCTGTTCGACGATCGCAAACAGATCGATATTACACCGGCCGCAGGTGGGACATGAAATGATTTCTGGTCCATGCCGGCGGATATCGAGCGCTTTTAGAATTTCATATCCAACCCGCACCTCTTCAACCGGGTCCCGTGTCAGCGACACCCGGATCGTATCACCGACACCCTCCTCAAGAAGCATTCCAATACCGAGGGCGGATTTGACAATGCCGCTGTACAAAGCCCCGGCCTCTGTCACTCCTACATGCAGCGGAAGATTGGTTTTTGAGGAAAGCAGCCTGTAAGCATCTACGGTACGATGAACATCAGATGCCTTGATTGAAATCTTAATGCTGTGGAAATCGAATGATTTTAAGAGCTCGATATGCCGTGCGGCACTTTCAACCATTGCTTCCGCACTCGCGCCGCCATATTTTTTTAAAAGGTCCTTTTCCAGGGAGCCTGAATTCACGCCGATTCGAATCGGTATATTAAATTCCCTGGCGATATCAACAACAGCTTTGACTTTTTTCTTGCTTCCGATATTTCCTGGGTTTATTCGAAGCCCGTCAGCACCCGCCTTGGCCGCAGCAATGGCCAGACGGAAGTCAAAATGTATGTCGGCAATTAACGGAATTGAAATCTTTTCCTTAATCGCCGAAATTGCCGCGGCAGCCTCTTTATCGGGAACCGCCACCCTGACAATTTCACAGCCTGCTTTTTCCAGGCGCTTTATTTGTGACACCGTAGCCGGAACATCCTGGGTAAACGTTTTGGTCATGGACTGGACGGCTATCGGGGCCATACCACCGATCTTAACTTTTCCGACCTTGATCTGAAGCGTATTTTTCCGTTTTATAATCAAAGACATAAAATTGCTTCGCAATTTTATAGAACGTCCCGTTTAAAGCAGGACTTAAAAAAAGAAATCTCCAAGCAATCGAGTTCGTTTACTTTGCTCACATTGCCCGGCGGGTGAATAATGGCATCTTGGACTGTTTCCTGCCGTAATTTATATAAATATCAGACAGACTCTCTTTGTTCAAGTGAAATAGGCACCAACTGCTTCGTGATTGTTTTCCTCTGATAATTAAAGTATAATGAATTCGCAAAAAGTGGAATTCATTCCGTTGGCGGCTACATTTTTTGCTTGTGATTACAAGCTGTTAAAATAATAAATCCTTAAAAAATGGAGGCGGCAGGAAAGTGGCACACCGCAAGAGTAAACGATTTTCAGAAAAATACGCACCCGATGCAAAACCGGACAGCCGGATTCAGACCGAAATTTTAAAACGTACCCAAAATGACGAACTTGCTTGCGCCGTTGCCTTTGAAATCGCAAAAGACCTGGGGGTTACGCCTGAACTGGTCGGCATGACCGCCGATCTTTCCAACTTCAGGCTTATTCAATGCCAGATGGGGTTATTTGGTTACCGCCCCCGGAAAAAGATAATAACGCCTCAGACTCGGATCGACCCTGCCTTAAAAGACGCCATCCTGGAGGCCCTGGTCGAAGATAAACTCCCCTGCAAAAGGGCCTGGGAAATCGCTTCCCGGCTGAAGGCCCGCAAAATGGCCGTCAGTGGCTCCTGCGAAGCCTTGAAGGTAAAGATAAAACCTTGCCAGTTGGGAGCCTTCTAGCTCCTGACAGAGTTGCCGGAATCAAGGGAATCAAGCTGTTGCGCGGAGGCGTAGCGTGTTACGCCGCACAAGCGGCAGCGCTGATTGACGAAGATATTGGGCAAAAAGACCATTTGTGGATGGAAACTAGATAAACTGACCCACAAAGGGATTATAGCGCTTTTCCGTCCCGATGGTCGTTTCGGGACCGTGACCTGAAAAAACCCTGACATCATTTTTCATTTTAAAGAGTTTGTTCTGGATACTCGATATCAGGGTGTTAAAATCTCCGCCGGGAAAATCCGTACGCCCGATGGAACCGGCAAAAAGCGTATCCCCCACAAAAAGAATTCCATTCGTGAAAAGGGAAATACCGCCCGGCGTATGCCCGGGTGTATGAATAACTTCTAAGGTAATCTCCCCGAAGGAAACGGTTTCACCCTCCTGGATTGTCCGGTCGCACGGCGGGGAGTTTTCCACTGAAATTCCAAAAATAGCGGCATTTGATGAAAGACTGCCCAGCATGGGCGCATCAAGGGGATGAATCAGGATGTCTGCACCGGTTGCTTTCTTCATTTTACCGTTGCCGCCGACATGGTCGAAATGACCGTGGGTATTGATGATATACTTCACCTGCAACTTGGCATCGGCCAGCGACAGTAGAATTCTATCGGCATCACCACCGGGATCGATAACGACAGCCTCTTTGGTTTTTTCACACCCGAAAATAAAACAATTTGCCATCAGCGGTCCAACAACCAACTCTTTTATAATCAAAGCAACCTCCAGGTATAAAATCGCTTGGCGATTTTATACGTTATTTATCAGCAGCCGTTCGCTGCTTTGCCTGTTCAATCAATTCTACAAGACTCACCATCTTAGGCTGCGGCCTGGCATCTGCCAGCGCTTTAAACGTATCCTGCGGCAAGTGCTTATTTAAATGCCCCACCACATCAAAGTATTCCCACCAGCAGTCAAAAATCTTCCAGGAGGGCTTACACCCTCGTTTTTAAAGTATATCCTTGCGGGAGTATCAAGGGCCTTTTCAAGGGAAAGGGCCCTGACCAGTGGAGATGGTCGCCAGAGGGTTAGAATTTGCAGCACATCATCAGGGATGTCGATCCACCTTTGAAGGCTTACCTCCTGCTCGATCAGGTTCATTGGAAAGACCGCTGCAAGGGCCTCCGGCGAAACCGGTTTGCCGTCACGGCCCAGAGGCGGGTTTAACTTGATATCAGCGAGCAAATTGTACCATTTCCGCGGGATCTCATCCTCAGTTAAAACAACCTTTCTAACCTCCATACAACCCTCCAATAGCTACACCATGTCATTCGTAGGAATATCGAGCTTTACATCAATATCTTTTTTTTCCAGTGCCAAACGAATACTGTCGAGAATTCCATTGATAAACGCACCGGATTCTTCCGTGCCGAATTTTTTCCCGATATCTATCGCCTCATTTATGGATACTTTACACGGAATATCATGGCAGCAGATCAATTCATAGACCGCAATCCGCATGATGTTCCTGTCAACGCCGGCCATCCGGCTGAGCTTCCAGTTATTGGAAAAGCGCTCAATGACAGCGTCGATCTCAGGTCTGGCATGCATAACACCCTTTACGAGTTTAAGAAAAAAGGGCAGCGCTTTTTTTGATGGGGTAAAATTCTCGCAAAAGCGTTCCAGTATCTCTTTTGAGTCATTCTGGCCCATATCCATATAAAAGAGCGCCTGCATGGCAAGTTCTCGTGACTTGCGACGGTATCCCATGATTACGCCTGATCGACGACCTCAATCAAATTAGCCATTTCCACGGCAGTTATTGCCGCACTCCAGCCCTTATTGCCGGATTTGGCTCCGGCACGCTCGATAGCCTGTTCAATGGTATCGGTTGTCACAACTCCAAAAATTACCGGGACTCCGGATTCCAGGCTGACCATGGCAATCCCTTTGGATACTTCGGCACTCACATAATCAAAATGCGGTGTCGCTCCGCGGATCACGGCCCCCAGACAGATAACAGCGTTATATCGACCCGACTCGGCCATCTTCTTTGCTATCAGCGGTATCTCGAATGCTCCGGGAACCTTCACGACTTCAATATCCTCGTCTCTGGCTCCGGAACGTTTCAGCGCGTCAACGGCACCTCCCAGTAACCTGTCGGTGATAAAATCGTTAAAACGGCTTACAACCACTGCAAACTTTTTGCCTGCTGCCAGCAGATCGGCTTCAAGAATTTTTGGCATCGTGCTCCTCCCGGTTTTTTAAGCATAAAGAGTTGAATCGCATCATACTGTTCGTGCTTTTAATATCAAAGATTACCTTTAGGAAAATTGATGATTTAAGGGATTGCATCAATATTCAACAAATGCCCCATCTTGATTTTCTTGCACTCAAGGTAACCCCGGTTGTATTCATTCGGTTTGATTTCAGTCGGAACCTGTTCCACAATACTGAGACCATACCCTTCAAGTCCGACCATCTTTTTGGGATTGTTGGTAATAAGCCTCATCTTTCTAACTCCGATGTCGACCAGAATCTGGGCGCCGATACCATAATTCCTCAGATCCGGTTTGAAACCAAGCTTTTCATTGGCTTCAACCGTATCAAATCCCTGATCCTGGAGCGCATAGGCTTTGATCTTATTCACCAGGCCGATGCCGCGGCCTTCCTGCCGAATATAAAGGAATACACCGCTGCCCTCCTGGTCGATCATTTCCATCGCCGCCTGTAACTGCTCACCACAGTCGCAACGCAGGGAACCAAAAATGTCTCCGGTCAGGCACTCGGAATGAACCCGAACAAGGGTTGGCTTTTCCGGATCAATTTTCCCTTTGACAAGGGCAATATGCAGCAGATCGTCGACCTGATTTTCGTAAACAATCGCTTTGAATTCTCCTGCAATCGAAGTGGGAATGACGGTTTCGGACGCCCTTTTAACAAACGATTCGTTACTCATCCGGTATTTAATCAGGTCAGCGATGGTGCAAATACCGATACCGTGTTTTTCACTGAATTTTTCGAGCGCCGGCATTCTGGCCATGGTGCCGTCTTCGTCCATGATCTCACAAATTACGGCGGCCGGCTTCAAGCCGGCAAGACGCGCCAGATCAATAGAACCCTCGGTCTGACCGGCGCGTACCATCACACCGCCTTTGCGGCCGCGCAAAGGGAATACATGCCCCGGCCGCACAAGATCCTGCGGTACGGCATCGTCAGCCACGGCCGTCAGGATTGTAGTCGCACGGTCTGCCGCCGAAATACCGGTGGTTACGCCGTACCTGGCTTCTATCGAAACGGTAAAACCGGTCTTTAACGGGGATGTGTTGTGGTCGACCATCAACGGAAGATTAAGACTGTCGATCTTTTCCGGAGTCATTGGAAGGCAGATCAGTCCGCGCCCATATTTCGCCATAAAATTAATGGCCTCAGGCGTAACGTGTTCGGCGGCCAGGCACAAATCACCTTCATTTTCACGGTCTTCGTCATCAACCAGAATGAGCATGCGGCCAGCTCTGATTTCTGCGATAGCTTCTTGAATGGTTAACTGTGGCATACTTCTTGGTTTTCTCCTGTTTAAATAAAACCGGTTTTTGCCAAAAACTGCATGTCTATTGAATCCTTACCGGTTTCTTTTTCCTTACCATGGGTGTACTTTTCTACAACAAAACGTTCAACATACTTCCCGATCATGTCGGTTTCGATATTGACGGAATCTTCTATGTTTTTAAAGCCGATGGTTGTCATCCTGGCGGTATGCGGAATAATGCTGACCGTAAAACTGTCGCGACCGCAGTCGTTAATGGTAAGACTGATGCCGTCTACCGCCACCGAACCCTTTGTTATCATGTAACACAAGAGCGATTCCGGCACTCCGATGGTGACAACAACGGCATTGCCTGCGGCTCTTTTTGCTTTTACGGTCCCCAACCCGTCGATATGCCCGGAAACCAGATGGCCGTCAAGCCGGTCGGAAAGACGCAGAGCGCGTTCAAGGTTAACACGCTCTCCGATCTTTGCCCTTCCAAAAGTGGTCTTTGCAAGGGTTTCAGGAGACACATCAACTTTAAAACGTTTCCCGTCAAGGGCAACCGCTGTCAAGCAGGCGCCGCTGACGGCAATACTGTCACCGATCTTGGTCTGATCCAGAAAAAAATCCGCCTCTATGGTCAAGCGTTTGCCCTGGCCGGCCGGCCGGATCTCTCTGATGGTGCCGAAACCTTCTATGATGCCTGTAAACATAGCCTATCCGCTATCCTTTAGTACACGTATTCTTAAATATGATCACGTATAATTCACTATATTGATAAGTTAAAAGTGCCTAAAGTGATCTAAAGTGCCTAAAGTTAGGGTGTCGCTTTCGGACGTCGTAGCCAGCCTACTCCGCCGAAGTGGCTACGAAGGCCGGATAGGCTACTATGGCGAAGTCGGATCGCTCCATCTGTTCATGTAAAATTGACAGAATACCTTAACTTTAGCTCACTTTAGTTCACTTCAAACTTTAGGCACTATTTATTCTTGTCAATGTACCCTTCAATCATTACATCATCGCCGAACCGTCTGACCCGAATATTTTTAACCGCTATGCATCCCTTCATCAAATCCGGACCCGGCCCCCGGCATACAGGGGCGCCGTCATCTCCGCCCAAAATTTTGGGCGCGTAAAAAAATACGATCTTTTCGGCGATACCTGCCGAAAGGGAGGATGCAATTACCCGACTGCCCCCTTCTATCAAAAGACTCGTCAGGCCTAAAGCGCCCAAGCGATCCATAAGCCTGTCAAGATCGATCAGCCCGTCTTTAACCGGGGATTCTATAATTTTGACACCTTCCCTCTCTAGTTTGGCCTTTTTTTCGGCTGAAACAGAGGGCCCGCATATAATAAGTGTATCAGAATCAGAACCAGGCCGCAACAGTTTAGCTGATTCAGGGATTCGCAGCCGGGTGTCGAGAACAATCCTGGTCGGATCCAGGCCTTTTTTTTGCAAACCGCCGCTTAAGCGGGTTGTTAACATGGGATCGTCCCTGATGATTGTATTGACGCCGACCATGATGGCATCTACTGCATGCCGGAGCCGATGGACAAATTTTCTGGCGGCTTCGCCGGTCACCCACTTGGAGTCACCGGTCCTGGTTGCAATCCGGCCGTCCAACGTGGCTGCGCATTTGATAATTGAAAACGGGCGTTTGGTTTTAACGTACTTGATAAAAACTTCATTCAGTCTTTTGGCCTGGTCTTCACAAATGCCTACGGCAACCTTCAGGCCCCGGCTTTTTAAATAATCCAGCCCCCCTCCCCGGACATCGGGATTGGGATCATGCATGGCAGCTACGACCCGACGGATGCCGGCGCTGAGGATTTTTTCGGTGCAGGGGGGTGTCCTTCCGGTATGATGACAGGGCTCAAGGTTTACATAAAGGGTGGCACCTTTTGCATCCATTCCGGCATCATCAATGGCATTCACTTCAGCATGAGCCTTGCCGGCGGCTTTGTGATACCCCTTTCCGACAACGTTGCCGTCTTTTACAATTACGGCACCGACCATGGGGTTGGGAGATGTGAACCCCCGCCCCCTGGCGGCAAGGTCAAGTGCCATTTTCATGAAGCGTTTGTCGTCCACACCGGCCGTCTTTGTAAACTAAGACTTTAAAATTTATGTCAAGCCCGCCCTGATGCTTTTACCCGAAGTTGCATCAGATCATGGATGCCTGTTGGAGCAAAGCGGACTTGTGCGCCTCAGGCATAAATCCCGACTCAGCGGGGATGCTTGATACTGGAAAAAAGATATCGAACTCGTATAAAGTTATTTTTTATCAAGCGGCATATTCAATTCCGGGCCCTTAGGCTCCGGATCAATGCTTGCTCAGGAGGCTCTTAAGTTCAGCCACAAAATCGTTTACATCCTTGAATTCCCTGTATACCGACGCAAACCTTACATAGGCGACATCGTCTATTTCATTGAGTTTGGCCATGATTTTTTCGCCGATGATGTGGGCAGGTATCTCTTTTTCGCCGGTCTCCCTGAGATCGCGTTCCAGTTCGTCGAGAAATTCTTCGATCACATGTACACTGATATTCCGTTTTTCACAGGCCCTGTTTATTCCTGTTCGTACCTTTTCACGGGAAAAAACTTCGCGGCGTCCATCCTTTTTAATAATCATAACCGGAATTTCTTCAATATACTCGTAGGTCGTAAAGCGCCGGCTGCATAAAATGCATTCCCTCCGTCTGCGGATGGCACATCCATCCTTACTCATCCTGGAGTCGATAACTTTGTTGTCAATTTCACCACAAAACGGACACTTCATGAATCCCCCCTGCTTGTATTTCTGCTTTTGATAATTAGAACATATAGCAAGTTATTTGTCACCCAGCTTTATGAGTTCAATACCGGCAGCTTCCAACATCTCGCTGGACATGGTATCGGCGTATCCCGAATGGTAAAATATTTTTTGGATACCGGCATTGATAATCATTTTCGCACATATGGAACACGGCAAATTTGTGCAGAAAAGCGTTGATCCCTTGATGGAAACACCATGAAATGCGGCCTGAATGATTGCATTCTGTTCGGCATGGATTCCCCGGCACAGTTCATGATTTTCACCCGACGCCACATTCAATTTCTCACGCAGGCATCCGACGTCAACGCAATGTGTAATGCCGCTGGGAGCACCGTTATAGCCGGTGGACAGAATCCGTTTATCCTTTATGATGATAGCGCCGACCGCACGCCTCAAGCACGTGGAACGTCTAGCCACCAAAAAGGTTATATCCATAAAATAGGTCTCCCAGGAAGGGCGAGCGCATTCCCCGGCCACGATTATTCAACCTCCTTAAACCAGGTCCCATGCAATGGAAACGCTTCACAGAGCTCGCGAACGTTCTCCCTCACGTGCATGATACCTTTTTCATCCGCGGGGTTTTTAAGCACATTCACTAAAAGTTTTGCGATGATTTCCATCTCCGGCACCTGCATGCCTCTTGTGGTAATGGCAGGTGTTCCAATGCGAATGCCGCTCGTTACCATTGGGCTGAGTTTTTCAAAGGGTATGGAATTTTTATTAACGGTAATACCGGCACGCCCCAAGGCTTCCTCGGCATCTTTTCCGGTAATGTTTAAGTTTCTTAAATCCAAAATCATCAAGTGGTTGTCCGTGCCGCCGGACACAAGTGTTAGGCCTTGATCCATCAAATGCGAGGCAAGGGCTTTGGCATTTTGAACGATACGGATCTGGTAATCTTTGAACGATTGGTGCAGGGCTTCCTTAAAAGCCACTGCCTTAGCAGCAATGATATGCATCAGCGGCCCGCCCTGAATCCCGGGGAATATCTCTTTGTCCAGGATGTCACTGTAGTCCTCTTTAGCCAAAATAAGGCCTCCCCGCGGCCCCCGCAAGGTTTTGTGGGTCGTTGAAGTTACAACGTCCGCAAAGGGTATCGGTGAGGGGTGAAGCCCTGCCGCCACCAGGCCGGCAATGTGCGCCATGTCTACCATCAAATAGGCTTTAACCGCTGCGGCTATTTGGGCAAAGGCTTCAAAATCAATGATACGCGGATAGGCGCTGGCCCCGGCGACAATCAATTTGGGCCTGTGTCTTTCCGCTATCCGGGCGACTTCATCATAATCGATGATACCGGTATCTTTGTTGACGCCATAGCTGATAAAATGATAAAGCTTTCCCGAAAAATTAGCCGGACTTCCATGGGTAAGGTGTCCGCCATGCGATAATTTCATCCCGAGGACCACGTCCCCCGGCTGAAGCAGGGCAAAATATACAGCCATGTTGGCCTGTGATCCTGAGTGCGGCTGAACATTGGCATACGCCGCACCGAACAGCTCTTTTACCCTTTCAACAGCCAGTTTCTCGACCACATCGACATATTCACATCCGCCGTAATACCGTTTGTCCGGATAACCTTCGGCATACTTATTGGTAAGCACACTGGCCTGAGCAGCCATAACTGCAGGGCTGGCGATATTCTCTGATGCGATCATTTCCAGGGTGTTTTGCTGCCTGTCGAGTTCATTGTCAATCGCACTGGCAATATCAGGATCTACTTTCTCAATAAGTTTCGAGTCCAAGTATTATTACCCCTTTGAAAATTTTTAATAACCAATAACGCCGAATTGAGAGTTAACTCAATTCGGACAATACCAGATAATGGTCTCTTATACAAAAAGAAACACAAGATGTCCAAGTAAAACCTCAAAACGATTTTGCTAATCCACCCGGTCGAACTTATCCAGTCGAAGCCTGTGACGTCCGCCCTCGAACGGAGTTTCCAGCCAGACCTTTACCAATTCTAAAGCAAGCGCCTCTCCGATAACACGGCCGCCCAGCACCAGTATATTGGAATCATTGTGTCGCCTGCTCATGATCGCAGAAAAAAGATCACTGCAAAGCGCAGCGCGGACATGCGGAAATCTGTTGGCGACCATGGACATGCCGATTCCGGTGCCGCAGAGGAGTATACCGCGCTCGAATTTTCCACTGGAAACCAGCGACGCAACCTTTTTTCCGAAATCCGGATAATCGACTGAATCTTGGCTGTAGGTACCAATATCTTCGACTTCGATACCCTTTTCAACGATGAATGTTTTGATTTTCTCCTTCAAATCATAAGCGGCATGATCACAACCTATGACAATCGGGGTGTTTTTTTCATACATGGTTTGATCCTTAATGTTTGGATATGTTGTGTTTTGGCATCGCCATGATAAGCTCCTAACCGATTGTATTATAATTATATTTTTTAAATCAAACCGGTTGCTCAAGGTTTGGGTTTACGTAATTGAAACAGTTAGGATTGTCAAGAAATATCCAGGTTGGATCATAGTGAGTGTCCGTCCTAAAGGGGAAGGTTCTGATGGGCCTCAGTGCTTCGCGGCGGGGAGCAGGCCGGTCAGTTGCCCTGAAGTTGAACAGCGAGACTGCTGAGACGCTTGCGGGGTTTATTGTTTTTCAGGGCAATGGCAAGGGCTTTTTGGGTACCGATCAGAATAACCAGTTTTGTAGCCCGTGTAATTGCGGTGTAAAGCAGGTTTCGCTGGAGCAAAACGAAATGCTGAGTCACGATCGGTACAATTACCGCCGGATACTCAGACCCTTGGGATTTATGTACCGATATGGCATATGCCAGCGAGATTTCGTCCATCTCTGAAAAATCATAATCGACGGTTCGACCGTAGTAGTCCACCGACAGCACCTCATTTTTTCGGTCGATAGTGCTTATCGTTCCGATATCTCCGTTGAAGACCTCCTTCTGATAGTTGTTTTTCAAATGCATAACCTTGTCACCGGACTTGAAGACGCTGCCTTGGGTTTTTATCAGCACAGGGTTTGGGTTCAACACGTTCTGAAGAACCTGGTTCAGGTTGGTGGTCCCGACCACTCCTTTATGCATCGGTGTGAGCACCTGAACTTCGTGCACCGGATCAAAATCAAAACGCCTGGGAATCGCCTGGCTGCATAATTCAACAATTGTGGCGGCAACCTTATCAGGATCGCTCTGCTGGATAAAATAGAACTCTGAAAGGTCTTGGGATGCATCCAGCTTTGTGAGAGCCGGAAATTCACCCCGGCGAACCAGGTGGGCGTTTACGACGATAGGGCTTTCATGGGCCTGCCTGAAGATTTTATGAAGATAATAAACCGGTATGCGCTTGGAGGCGATCATGTCGGCAAGGACATTTCCGGGGCCTACGGACGGGAGCTGAAAAACATCACCCACCAATATCAAAACAGCCGTCATGGGTACGGCCTGCATCAAATGAAACATCAAGACAATATCCACCATGGAGGCTTCATCAAATGCCGAATGCAGGCCCCCATCCTTTTGGGATCGTCTTTCGGTGCACCCAGTCTGCGGGCAACCGCATCGGCAACATAAAAACCGATCCCCGGGATATCGTTGGCCAGACGATAAGGATCCCTGCGGATAACGTTGACAGCATCAAGACCGAATTCCTTGAATATCCTGGCGCAAAACGAAGCTTTGACGCCCATTTCCTGCAAAAACTGCATCAAGCCCCTGATGACATGATGATCTCTCCAGGCATTGCAGATTAATGCTGCTTTTGCTTTTCCGATACCTTCAACTTCAAGAAGATGTTCAGGATGCTTTTCGATGATCTCAAGCGTTTCGGAGCCAAAGCGACGAACCAGCCTGGTGGCCATTGAAGGCCCTATCCCTTTAATTATGCCGGATTCCAGGTATTTCTTGATACCGCCTACCGATGCCGGCAACGTTATCTCATAGGATTCAATTTTAAACTGCTGGCCGTATTTGGGGTGTGTTTCCCATGTGCCTTTGAGTCTGAGGCCTTGCCCCGCACTCACGCCTGCCATCGGCCCGACAACCGTCACAAGATTATCCGTTTTGCTGGTCTTTAAGGTTGCGATGGTATAATGGCTCTCGGCGTTAAAATAGCTGATGCGTTCCAGCTGTCCCTCAAGGGTGGTAACGGAATCCGGCGGGCTAGGTATCATATATGGACAGTATCCAGTCAACGGCATCCAAAAGATCCCGGGCGACATAATCGGGGAAAATCTTCTTGGCTTTGAGGATGCTCTCGGCGGCAGCTCCTTTTCCGGTATGGACCAGAACGGCATGACCGCATCCGGCGTTGCGCGCGCACTCGATATCCTTGGCACTGTCGCCGACCATGACCGCCGCTGCAAGATCGACTTGGTACTTATGCCTGGCCTGATAAATCAAACCCGGCTTCGGCTTACGGCAGTCGCATCGGTCTTCCGGGATATGCGGACAAAAAAAAATGTCTTTAATCTCGCCGCCATGAGCCCGAACGGCGGTCTTCATCATGGTGTGCATATATTCCAGCCCCGTTCTGGATGTCATGTTGCGATTGATCACCGATTGGTTCGTAATGACGATGGTTGTAAATCCTCTCAACGTCAGACGTCTGATTGCTTCCAAGCTTCCGGGAAGAAACTCAAATTCGGACCAGCTCTTGATGTATTCCGCAGAATCGCGGTTGATGACACCGTCCCGGTCCAGAAAAACAACCTTTAGCTCACTTTCATCTTCACTTATCTTCCGCAATGGCAAAGGCACCCTCAAATCCCCTTTGGATCATGATTTCTTCATATTTCTCGGCCTGCTCCAAGGTTGAACACCGGCCCACCCGCACCCTGTAAAAGGTCTCCTGTCCGTCGTTATAGGTTGTAATATGGGTGTTTTTATACTCCTTATCAAGCTTGAGTTTCAGTTTTTCAGCATTCTCCCGGTCGCTGAAGGCACCCACCTGAACGGTAAAATTCCCCTTGTAAAAGTCTACCGGAACATAGGATATACCGGCGCTGCCCTGGGTTTTTGCGGCGGTACCGAGAGCGACGATTTCAACCGGTGCGGTGCCCGGCCCTACAACCCCAATTTTTTGCGCCGCTGTGTAGGAAAGGTCGATAATCCTGCCGCGAACAAAGGGACCCCGGTCGTTAACGCGAACATCAATGGTTTTGTTGTTGTCCAGATTGTTAACCCTGACATAAGTTCCCAGGGGCAGGGTTTTATGGGCGGCGGTCATGGCATACATATCATAAATTTCGCCGCTGGCCGTTTGGCGGCCGTGAAAGTCGCTGCCATACCAAGATGCTTTTCCCCGCTGCCTGAAATCCCGGGCGTGCGGCAAGGGCTGGTACCAATTCGTTCCGATCCGGTATGGTTTGGGATGCCCCGGGGGCGTTGGCGGGAGCCCGGGCGTGGCGCAGCCGAAAACCAAAAACAATAATAGCCCGCAAACAGCTATAAGACAGGGGATTACAGGAAGGCGTCCTTTTTCTGAGGTAATGGTCATCATTAGTTTTCAAGTGCGATGTTTAACACATCCCTCATCTTGTCTACGAAGCAAAAGTCAATTTTATTTTGAACCTCTTTGGGTATATCCTCCAGGTCTTTTGCATTCCACTTTGGAAGTATAACCGTTTTGATACCTGCCCGGTGGGCAGCCAGAACCTTTTCTTTGATACCGCCAACGGGTAAAACCTGACCCCTTAATGTGATTTCACCCGTCATTGCAAGATCCTTTTTGATGGTCTTATTGGTCAACAGGGATGTCAAGGCCGTCAGCATGGTGACACCGGCGGAAGGACCGTCTTTGGGGATGGCACCGGCCGGTACGTGAATATGGATATCGTGCGTTTGAAAATAATCATCAGCAATCCCCAAGGAAACCGCGTTGGTTCGAATGAAGCTGAGTGCCGCGGTCGCTGATTCTTTCATGACATCCCCTAACTGACCGGTCAGGGTCAGCCCTTTGCTCCCCGTCATGGACGTCGCTTCAATAAAGAGAAGCTCGCCGCCGGTCGGAGTCCAGGCAAGCCCCATGGCCACACCGGGCGTGGAAGTTCTGGCCTTTGCTTCGGAGGTCATGCGCAGGGGGCCAAGATACTCGGAAACATTCTCGACCTTAATGTTAATGGAGGTTACATCGTCTTCGGCAATTTTGGCAGCGACACCGCGGCAGATGCTCGCAATTTCGCGCTCAAGATTCCTCAAGCCCGCTTCACGGGTATAGCCCGAAATGATATGGTTTACCGCACCTTTTGTGAAAGATATCTGGTTCGCTTTGAGGCCGTGGGCTTCCCGCTGGCGCGGTACGAGGTAACGGTTGGCAATTTTTATTTTTTCGTCCTGCGTGTACCCCAAAAGCTGCAACACTTCCATCCTGTCCCGCAGGGCAGGGGGAATGGTGTCTAGAATATTGGCCGTTGTGATGAACATGACCTTGGACAGGTCAAAAGCAACATCCAGGTAATGATCTGAAAACGAAAAGTTCTGCTCAGGATCCAAAACCTCCAACAGGGCGGATGACGGGTCCCCGCGAAAATCGCTGCCCACCTTGTCGATTTCATCGAGCATAAAGACCGGATTGTTCGATCCGGACCGCCGGATCCCCTGGATGATCCGCCCGGGCAGGGCCCCGACATAGGTGCGCCGATGTCCTCTGATTTCGGCTTCATCCCTGACACCGCCTAAAGATATCCGGAAAAACTGGCGCCCCAGAGCCCGGGCGATGGATCGCCCCAAAGATGTCTTGCCGGTACCGGGCGGACCGGCAAAGCAAAGGATCGGCCCCTTTGACTCCGGTTTCAACTTGCGTACGGCCAGGAATTCTAAAATTCGCTTCTTGGCATTTTTGAGCCCGAAATGGTCTTGATCCAAAATTTTTCTGGCCTTTTTGATGTCGAGGTTGTCCTGGGTGCTGTCATGCCAGGGAAGCGACGTCAGCCAGTCCAGGTAGGTTGAGGCCACCGTATACTCGGCCGACGACGGATGCATGCGGCTGAGGCGGTCGAGTTCACGCTCGGCCTCCTTGCGGGCTTCCTCGGGAAGATTCTTTTCCTCGATCTTGGCCCGGTAGTCGTCAACCTCAACCGTGGTCTTGTCCTTTTCACCAAGCTCCTCCTGAATCGCCTTGAGCTGTTCGCGCAGATAATATTCTCTTTGGCGCTTGTCCATGTCTCCCTTGACCTGAGACTGGATCTTGTTGCCGAGTTCGAGAATTTCCAACTGATAGTTCACCAGCCGGGTAACTTCTTTTAAGCGCTTTTTAACGTCAAACAATTCCAAAACCGCCTGTTTCTCTTCCAGGGTGCAGTTGATTGTGGAAGCGATCATATCGGCCAGCGTGCCGGACTCCTGTATCGACCTGGCCATCGCAACGATTTCCGGGGGCAAGCCGGGAGAAAGTTCGGCCACTCTGGCAAACTGGCTGACCAGGTTCGACATCAGGGCTTCGATTTCCTTGTCCTTTTTTTCAATGTCCTGAACATGTTCGACCCGGGCCTGAAGATACGGCTTACCCTCTGCATACTCTCTTATCCTGAATCTGCCGAGACCCTGAACCAGCAATTGGGCTTTGCTGTCTTCGGCTTTTGCCATTTTCAGGATCAAAGCGCTGGTGCCCACGGCATTTAAATCTTTAGGTGCATGACCGGATTCCTGGGTCTGCTTTTTAGATACGACCAGGCCGATAATTCGACTTTGGGACATTGCTTCGTCAACCAGTTGAATCGATTCGCCCTGCCGGACGACCAGAGGCAAAACCATTCTAGGGAAAAGCGTTGCATCAAACAAAGGTAGAATAGATAGAACTTCGGGCATCTTTTCCGTTCTGAAATCCATGGACGGCGGCTGAGTCATGGTTACCTCCAACATCTGTTTCTGAAACTAAAATTGAAAAGCAGCTTTTAAAAACCCCTATCCGGCGATGCTCGGAATCACTCAAAGCGATTATCTTTCCGAAATCGGTATCTTGTGGGTTTTATCCAGCACAAGTTTGGCAAGACGGACCTGAAGAAAGCCGTTTGAATAGGATGCCGACACGACTTCAGGATCAATTGGAGTCGGGAGAAACAGGATCCGCTCAAATTTACCGTACTGGATTTCCGCCAGTCTGTATGTAGCGTTTTCGATCCTTGGAAATTCCATGCGGTTACCATAAATCCTGACAGCCTTGCTGCTGATTTCCAGTTCGAGATTCTCTTTGCTGACCCCGGCAATTTCTGCCAGAATGATGATCTCATCGGGGGTCTCATAGATATCCATTTGAGGTTTCCATGTCCGTTCCGAAAGTATAAACCTGGGATTGATCGATCGAAACATTTCCTCAAAGGTTTTTTCGAACTCGGAACTGAGCCGGTCAACATCGTTGGTGAATCGAATCTTGATATATTCCATTTCGGGCTCCTGCATATTAAGGCTAATACCTGTGTTAGCCTTTGTCCTTGCCTCCTTCAGACCGCTTTAAATTATCACCATTACAATAATTTGTAAAGTTGTAAAAGAAATCAAAAAAGCAAGCGGGCCCGATTACAATTTGTATTTTGCCTGCAAATGCCGTATGAGGTTTCATAAAAAGTAAATAATTTCATTTTTGCAAAGCGTTTTGTTTACGCTCGATTGTGGTTTATGGATAAAGTTATCAATCATTCATTCAAAATCGTTATCGCCTCCCAATACTTTATATACTTCGGCGTTATGGGCATTTTTCTGCCCTATTTTAATCTCTATTGCTACCATCTCGATTTCAGCGGCTTTCAAATCGGCCTTCTGTCGGCGTTAAGGTCCGTGGTAACGATTATGTTTGCTCTGATCTGGAGTGCCCTGGCAGACCGGTTTCAGATCCGAAAGCCCCTGTATATCCTATGTAACTTTATCAGCACGGCCATATGGGCCTTTTATTTTTTCAGCACGGACTTCAAGGCCATGCTGGTCATTACCATCTTTTACGCGGTCTTTTATGCGCCGATTATCTCCTTTCTGGAAGCGTTTACCATGGATGTGTTAGGCGCGGAGAAGAAAAGCTACGGCCGCCTCCGAGTATGGGGCTCCATGGCCTTTATCATAACGGTCATTGCGCTGGGCAGGATTATCGATTTATATTCCGTAGAAGTAATTATCGCACTTATTTTTTGCGGTTCTTTGATCCAGGCCGCCGTTTCCACCAAAATTCCCGGCATGCGGATAGAAAAGGAGGCAGCATTCACCCTGAAAGCCGGAGTACTTTGCAAAAGGCGCGTTGTTGTTTTTCTGTTCTGCGCTTTTTTAATGCTGGTGAGCCATGGAGCCTACTATGGTTTCTTTTCCATCCATCTTGAAAATATAGGTTACGGCAACACATTTATCGGCATTGCCTGGGCCTTGGCGACAATCGCCGAAATCACGGTCATGATCAAATCGGACTGGATATTTAAACGTTTCTCCATGGAAAATGTTCTAATTTTTTCATTCATGGTGGCGGCCTTCAGATGGTTTGCCCTTTCTTGGGCAACATCACCGCCGGCGATCCTGATACTGCAACTGTTGCACGCCCTAACCTACGGCACCTTTCATGTGGCCAGCATTCTTTACATTGATTCGCTGACGCCGGCCGAGGCCAAAACCTTAGGGCAGGCTGCCAATAACGCCGTAACCTACGGCCTGGGGCTGATGGTTGGATTTTTTGTCAGCGGGTATTTTTTTGAAAGCCTGGGTTCTTTCAGGTTATTTTTTATAAGCGGATTCATCGCCCTCGGCGGAGGTCTGCTGTTTAAAGGCTTTCAGGTAATGGAACATCGCGGACGCTGCTAAGCCTGGCACGGACGAATGCGGCTATCAGCTATTTTAAAGCATTGAAGATTACGAAAGAAATCGATAAATTTTTGGGACTTGTTTTATTCTTGTAGATTTGACAGATTTAAGATATAATTTTGTCTCTGTTTAGCCCTGATATTTTCTATGAAAAAGGCTTTTTGGTCTAACTGTCTTAATTTATATCAAATATGCTTAATTAAGTCGGCCCGCAACTGTCGGGTGGTGCCGTTGTAAAGCGTGAAGCTGTTTGAGTTCCTTGGTGATCGTTGAACCGAACAGATAGTTCCCCATGCAAGCGAATATCATCAGTTGCCCTAGCAACGACACCCTTAAGATAAAGGCCCTGTTCGGTTTTTCGAGCACCTTTGCACGAGTTCTTCACTGTTTACAACGGGATTATCCCACGACGATAATGTGTTTAAGCCTTTTTCATTATTGGTTGGAGCCGGAAGGCCATGTTCATTCATGAAAATTTTTCAGCATATTAATGCAGGCATCAGGTGCGTGAAATAGCAGGGTTAGGCATTTCGAAAGGTTTAGGAAACTCAATCAATTCACTCTCCCCCGACAGGCTTTGGAGAATTTGAGGTTTATCAGATGGCTTTTAAAGAAGATATCAGGTATTCAGCCAGTGTAAAAAGGTGTGCCAAGCAGATCGTAAAAGAATTTTTCGAAGATATATTAATCGGGGAATTCAAGATGCCGTCCCAAACACAAATGGAATCTTACCTTCTTGAAAATATTGATTCCGGTTTTGACGAATACCAAGCCCTAAAAAAGATTCAATGCTCACACCCCGAATGGAGCCAAGAGCGGATTGCTGATGAACTTGAAAAGCAAAAACGACGTTATGAAAAAGAATTTCAACATAATTTAAAGGTCGCTGCCCAAAATGCAATCAACGAAGTTGAAAATCTTGCGGGTAATTTAAAGGATACCATCAAGGCTTGGAAAATAAAAAACTTGGAATAATTTGAAACGCTCAGCTTAGGTTCTATTTGCTGGTCATGACCCACACGCCCTGCCAGTCCTCAGGCCGGTTAGCCGCCAGAAACCGGCACTTTTCAGCATAGGCGGCCGCGGCCGAATCAAGATCGTGAATGGCGGAAAAAATCTTTAAAGCTTTTGAAAAATCGCCTTCATAAAACAACGCCAAACCTTGGGCAAATGTTTCGAAAATATCTTTGCGAACTTCATATTCTTCTAAAAACATGGGCTCAAAAACAGTAACCGGTTCCTTGCGGCCCACCACGGCCACCCTGGACAGTTCCCGTGCGGAAAACACGCCGGCGAGCATGTCCCTGGTTGACCGTGAAATGATGGTGTAGGTGCCGAACTGCTTGTTGACGCCTTCCAATCGGGCCGCCAGGTTCACGGCGTCGCCCAGCATGGTGTAGTTGAAGCGGTTGTGCGAGCCCATGTTGCCGACCACGGCCGGACCGGTGTTGATGCCGATGCGCATAAACATGTCTTTACCGATCCGATCCTTGAATTCCGGCCGCATCTGTGCCAGGCGGGTCTGGCAGCGCAGCGCAGCCCGGACAGCCCGCACCGCATGTCCGCTCACTTCCAGGGGTGCGTTCCAAAAGGCGATAATGGCATCACCTTCATACTTGTCTACGGTGCCCCCCTCTTCATAAATAATATCGGTCATGGCTGAAAGATAATCGTTTAACAGTGCGGTGAGTTCTTCGGGCAAAAGCCCCTCGGATATGGAGGTAAAGCCCTGCAAATCCGAAAAGAAGATGGAAAGAACCCTGCGTTCACCGCCCAGTTTCAACCGTTCCGGTTGCTGGATGAGCTGCTCGATAACTTCCGGGCTGAGATACTGTTTAAACGCACTTTTAATGAACCGTTTTTGGCGGCCTTCGGTAGCGTAGTTGACTACCAGCGCCAGGACAATTGACACGACTGCGGCAACTTCCTGGACCACCAGCGGCAGCCAGAACCCGGCCACGTATGCCCCCAGGGCAAGCAGCACCGGTAAAGTCACCGATATCGCACCGATTGCCACGCTTCCCGTGACACTACTGAAAATAGAGACCCCCGCCGCACCGGCCAGGGCCAAAATGATAACAAGCACGACAATTAGCCCGGAGGGTACCGTCTGCATAAAATCTTCGGAAATAAAATTATCGAGCATGGTTGCCTGGATCTCTACCCCGGGATATACGCCGCTGACGGGCGCCGAACGAAGGTCATACAGACCCGGCGCCGAAAATCCAAACAGCACATATTTGTCCTTGAACGCATCTTTTTCGACAATTGTGGGCGTTTCGCCGGAAAGCATCCGGATTTCGGACTGCAGTATCGCGGCCGCACTGTATGCCTTGTGCGTGCCCGAGGGCCCCCGGTAGCGCAAAACAGCATTGCCCTGCCTGTCTATCGGTACGATCGTTCCTCCGATATCCAGCTTATTGTAATCGATCCGGATCCGGCCTTGCGGATTTGCCGCCAGGTAAGTCCCCAGACCCAGGGAAGGCAAAACCTTGCCATCAAAAACACCAAACAGCTTGACACGGCGGTAGATCCCGTCCGGGTCAGGATCGAGATGAACATTGCCCAGCACGGCGGCATGTTGCGCCAATTCATGAATCGGCAAGGTGGCACGGGAAAAGGTTATCCCCGTGGCCCTGGTTTTATCCAGCCATTCATCCAAACCAATGACGTTGAACCCGGGCGCCGGGAGTGCGCACGGGCGTTTTAGCGAGACTGGTCTCCACCGCTTTGCGCCAAATGGCGCAAAGGTTATGGGAATGGTTAAAATCACCGAGTCCCTGATCCCTGCTCCATCTGTCTATCAGTTTGAGCCCTTTGGCTTCACAGAAGCGCATCTGCGTGTCGACAATCCCCAGATAGACGGCCAAGCGTTTGTACACACCATGAAAGCCGAAAACTGTGGGCGTTTTTAAATAACTGCGGTGATCAACATAATTGTATTGTGTAATAGCTCTGCGAACGACCAGGCTGCCCGGCAGTCCCCATACGCGATGGTCCTGATCATCTCCAAATGACCGGATAATGGCCTCGACGACGAGCCATTCCCAAACCAGAAAGGGGGGCGTTTCAGGGTGGCGCGGATTGGCTTCCAAACCTTCGGTAACAAGCGCTCCAACTGCCATTGGAGTGAGAAAGCGCACCCGGCGCATACGTTCTCGCACGCCTGGAACGAGCTTCATAGCCAGCTGATCGGCAATGAGATAGAGCCCCAGCGGATCAAGCGAACCTTCACCGTATCCGATAGGATCGTAAACGGTCATGTAAGGAAGATTGTTCATGGGGCTTTAGTATTTTATGGGGAATCCCCTTAAATTTTTTCATTTATACAGAGACCTTCAATTTAGGACAAGATCAGGTCTGCGAATTCAAGGGAAATAGGTGAAATTGCGAAGTAACTTACTAAATTCTATTACATTTTTTACATTCAGGTTTTTGCTTACATGCTATGACCCCTTACAAATTATCCAAGATTTTCTTGATGGTATTGCACAACGGTTTTATTTTGTTTTGGCAGACTTCAAAAATTATTTCAGCATCAATTTCGAAATAATGATGACTGATGATATCCCTCATGGCCTTCGCGCCTTTCCAGTTAATTTCGGGATATTGGGAGAATAGAGAATTGCTGGTGATTTTATCCACATTTTTTAAGCCTTCACCGATTGCAATCAATTGCATACATATCGCATCAAGCTTTTCCATTCCTGCGGGTGAACCTGAAAAGTCGGCCAATGTTTTTACAGGGTCAAACCGGTGGATAACAGTATCCAGGGCTTTGAGTATCTGGGATAAGATTTCTCTCACGAGATCCCTGTCATACATAAATAGCCTCTTGCTCGATTCTCTTTCTTAAAAACACATTCATCTCTTTACGAATTCGAATAATATCAACTTTTCTGCCAAATTCGTCTTCCAGATCCGTTTTAATGGTTCCCAAAAGGAACAGGTCCGGTTCTTTCTGCTCAATAACGATATCAATATCGCTTTTTTCCCCTGCCGTTCCTTTTGCAACGGAACCAAATATCCCTATTTTGCTAAAACGATATTTTCCCTGGTTGTTTTTTTTGTATTGCTCTAATTTTATTAATATTTCCGATTGTTCCATGGCCGGGATTCCCACATTTTTTTGGTGTTTGACATATCTAAAAAAGGATACCAGGCTAACAAAAAGAATACAATCAAAAACACGGTACATTCAATTGCTGACAGTAAAATTAGGTAAGACGATGTCTATTGTTTAGTATTTTGGGGTTGGCTTTTTGACTTTTTACGAGACCACCTTAGTTCCCCGAAAAATGCGTTACCTTGCGCAGCAAGAGCTGCCAATCCTCATCCACCATCTGCTGAATCTTGAGAAAATCAGCGTCACTTAGATGTTTGAAACGGCCCTGGACCTTCATGTAATCTGCGGCCGGGCGATCTCCCCGGTAGTTCAGCGTATAATTTACACCGTTTTCGACTTCATATAAGGGAAAGATGTTGGTTTGAACCGCCAGCCGGGCGATTTTAACCGACAGCTCCGATGGAACCCGCCAGCCCGTGGGACAGGAAGCAAACACATGCAAAAATCTTGTCCCGCCTTTCATCTGCCTGGCCTTGTCGAACTTTCGGATCATGTCTTCGGGGAAAGCGATGCTGGCGGTGGCGGCATAAGGAATGCGGTGGGCCGCCAGAATTTCAACCATATTCTTCTTGCGACTTTTTTTCCAGCCTTCACCCGGCGTTGTGGTGGTGCGGGTTCCAAAGGGCGTGGCCGAACTGCGCTGGACGCCGGTATTCATGTAGGCTTCATTGTCATAGCATGCATAAACAAAATCTTCATTACGCTCCACGGCCCCGCTGAGGGCCTGGATACCGATATCAAAGGTGCCGCCGTCCCCGGCCCAGGCCATCACGGTGGTTTCCGTGTCGCCTTGCATGTCCAGGGCGGCCCGCAACCCGCTGGCCGTAGCCCCGGCGGTGGCAAAAGCTGTTTGCAGAATCGGCACCTTCAGGGAAGATTGAGGATATTGACCTGCCATTACGCCCCAACAGCAGGCCGGAATCACCACGATGGTTCTTGCCCCCATCGCCTTCAGCGCAAACTTCATGGCAATGGCGGCACCGCATCCGGGACAGCCCACATGCCCGGGGTACATGTAATCTTCATCAGGAATATTCAACTGGGTCATTCTTGAGAAACCTCCCGCTCAATTACACTCTTATTGAAGGTATATCGATAGAATTTTGTCGATGTTTGTAATGTTCAGAATTTAATCGTCAATCATCAATCCCTAAGGCCTACCCACACACTTTCCTGCTCCGGCCCATCACTGTCTTTTGCCATGCGATAAATCTGTGCAAGCGTTTCCGGAGGTACATCGCGTCCTCCGAGTCCGGCAATATAACCGAATACCGGGGGGTGTCCGTCACGGTTGCACAGCGCCGCCCGGATTTCCTGGGCAAAGATGCCGCTGGCACCAAAAGAAAAATTCCTGTCGACCACCGCCACCTTCCGGGCCGGTCCTAAAATCCGGCGAATAAGATCCGTGGGAAACGGTCGAAACATCCTGAGTTTGAGCATCCCGACTTTTTCGCCCTGCCGGCGCAATTCAGAAATGACCTGGCGACAGGTACTGGCAGCCGTACCGGTGACGACCATGATGATTTCGGCATCGTCGCACCGGACCGGTTCGACCGGCCCGTAGCGGCGATTGAATAGGGCGGCATACTCTGTCTCGATGTGCTCAAACCGTGCCGGTACTTGTTGCATGGCCTTCTGGATGTCGTGACGCATTTCCATATAGACGGCCGGCCCCGCCATCTGTCCAAAAGCACAAGGATTCGACAGGTCGAGGCTGATACGAGGAGAAAACGCCGGCAGGAAACGATCCACCGTCTCCTGATCAGGGACATCCACAGGTTCAAAGGTGTGCGAAAGGAAAAAGGCATCCAGAACCACCATGACCGGCAGGTTCACGCTTTCGGCCAGCCGAAACGCCTGGAGGGTCGTGTCGAAAACTTCCTGGCCGTCCTCGCAGTAAAGCTGGATCCAGCCGGTGTCGCGCTGGGCCAGACTGTCGGTCTGATCCATCCAGATGTTCCATCCCGGTGCCAGGGCACGATTTACTTCGGCCATAACAATCGGCAGGCGGGCCGCTGAAGCCCAATGCAACAGCTCATGCATCAGCGCCAGTCCCTGCGAAGAAGTGGCGGTGAAGGTCCGCACGCCGCCGCTGGACGCACCGATCACGGCCGCCATGGCCGAATGCTCGCTTTCCACACAGATAAAACGGGCATCCATGGTTCCTGCGGCGCAATATTCCGACAGGGCCTCGACAATATGCGTCTGCGGAGTGATGGGATAGGCTGACATCACCTGCACCCTTGCCAGCCTTACCGCTTCGGACACAGCATGGCTCCCCTCTAAAACCGTTCTCATGGTTCCTCCTCCAAAGCCATGGCGTTACGGGGACATTCCACGACGCAGATCCCGCAGCCCTTGCAGTAATCCAGGTTTACCTGCCGACGGGTGCCTGTAAGTGTTACGGCAATTTCCGGGCAGAAAAGACGGCAGTTGTCGCAGTCGTTACAGATACCGCAATTGAAACACCGCCCGGTCTCTTCCAGGACCTGAGTGCTTGTCAGAGTTTGTTCGATTTGGGCAACGGATTGCATGCGTTTGTCAACATCAAGACGGGTCGCTGCAGCTCGCGCCGCAGGCAAAAAATAATCGCGATTGATTTCGTCATACAAAACGATATGGGAATTTCTGGTGGTTCGTCCGACCCCCAGATATCTTGCCATGGAAAGCGCCGGCCCCTTTCCGACCAGGCAGGCACTTAGCCGCTCTTGGATCACCTCAAGCCCGCTTTTAAAGAATATGTCCAGAGCCATGGCCGCCTGTTTCCCGGAAGCGATGGCATCGGTTACGCTTTTCAGCCGATTGGTCAAATCGCCGCCAAACACCATCGGTTGCTCTTTAATCGTAAGCGTGCAATGACTCATCCTCAGGGTTTGGCTGTTTTCCGCCGGCGGCAACTGCCAGGGTTCCAATGCTTCGGCGCCAATGGCCGTGAAAATTCTGTCGACCTTAAGGCCCCGGGTCGTTTCACCGTCCGGCACCACCCGCGCCCGTCCGCCGCCGGTCTGCGCGGGACTGACCTTCATCTTCTGCAGCGTTAAAACCGATTCCCCGCCATCGGCTTCTATCCTTACCGGGGCAACCAGTTCCATGATTTCCACGCCCTCCTCCACAGCCATGGCGACCTCGCTTTGAAAGGCCGGCATATCCTGTCGGCGGCGGCGATACGCCAGAACCACCGTCGTACCCAAACGAACCAGGGACCGGGCGACGTCGACGGCGGCATTGCCGCCGCCGATAACCGCTGCGGTTCCACCGGCAGCGCTGATCTGTCCCCGCCGCAGGTGATAGAGAAACCCAAGACCGTCAGAGGCCAGCTCTTCTCCGGCAATCCCCATCTGTAAACTGCGGCCGTGACCGCAGCCGATAAAAACGGCATCGTAGCGCTGCTTGGCATCTTTTAAAAAGCGCCGGGTCACCGGGGTATTACAATGGATGTTGATCCCTAAGTTTTCGATCCGATCGATGTCATGCTTTAAAACAGAAGCCGGCAGGCGATATTCCGGGATTCCCCATCGCAGCAGTCCGCCGGGTTCGGTACCGGCCTCGAAAACGTCACACAAATACCCCAAACGCGTCAAAAAATAAGCGGCCGCCAGACCTGCCGGGCCCGACCCGACGATACACACTTTTTTACCGTTGTCCGGCAGTTTATCCAAAGAAAGCCTCAAACCACCGCCGGCAGCACCATCACCTAAAAACCGTTCAAGACTGTGGATGGCGACGGGCGCGTCCAGCCCGGCCCGGTTGCAGGCGTTTTCACAGGGATGAAAACAGACCCGGCCGCAGACCGCCGGGAAGGGATTTTCAAGCAGGACGGTCTCGACCGCCGCCTCGAACAAGCCCTGCCCTGCCAGCATTTCAATCCGGGCGATATCCTCTCCGGCCGGGCAGGCCGCGCTGCAGGGTGCCGTCTTTTCGTCGTATTTCGGACGCACAAACCGCCATGATCCGGTCTTGTTGACTTCCGTGGTCATGCTCGAGCGAGAAATGTGGATGGAAACCTCCTGGAAGGATTCATTTGCTTTTGTCATTTTAACACCTTATCTACAATCATCAATTTACCAGGCCGTAAATATTTACGCGTTCATAAGCCTGTTGCGCTGCCTGGACATTCTGCTTGGTTTTAACCTGAATTTCTTTTTCGATCGCGGCCGCAACCGAATCCAGAGGGGGCATTTCAAGAACCCGGGCAAAAGCGCCGATCATGGCGGTATTGATAATGGGTTGGGTGCGGGTGCCCAGATGATTATCGACGGCAATGCGAGTGGCATCCACAACCGCCAGGCGAAAACCGGAAAAAGGTTCGAGATTTTCCGGGACATCTTTGGCATTTATCAAGATCGAGCCGCCCGGCCTGAGGCCGCCGCAGACATTAACGTTACCGAGTAATTTAATGTCCTGCACAACAACATGGTCCGGAGTGTATACGTTGCTGCGAATCAGAATCTTTTTTTGATCCAGCCGCAAATACGCCTCCACCGGCGCCCCCCGCCTTTCGACACCGAAGACGGGAAAGGTCTGAACATAATAGCCGGCGTTAAAAAAGGCCTTGGCCAGCAAGATCGAGGCCACCACGGTACCCTGTCCGCCGCGTCCGTGAAAACGGATTTCCAGCATCTTTATTAAACCCACTTTGACAGTTTCGTAAAAAAATAAAAAAACCGTAACTGGTTAGGTTAAGACGGGTAATATAGCATAAACAATATTGTGTCAAAAGAAAGCAGATTGAGAAATCCATTTTTTTTGAA
>Ga0180009_10001187_pt1 | contig 32514 bp, 29 predicted proteins | sample OS_PC_MetaG_FD_123537 | JGI IMG/M metagenome (GOLD analysis project Ga0180009, IMG submission 123537) | Groundwater microbial communities from the Aspo Hard Rock Laboratory (HRL) deep subsurface site, Sweden - OS_PC_MetaG | ecosystem: Environmental > Aquatic > Deep subsurface > Groundwater...
AAGGACTGGTTCACGAAATCCTCCAAAATGGATCATGGCCCTGCCTGGCCGGATGCCCCGGACCGGGGACGAGGAGTGGGCCGGGAGGGAAGGCGGCGGACGATTTTCTCGCTCAGGAATCCAGGGGCTGCTCCGGAAGGGAGGAACGGGCCAGGAGCTTCCCGAGCATCTCCATGTTTTCCTCGGAAAGCCCCTCGAACTTCAAGCCGCAGCGGCGCATGGTGGGTTTTTCCACCTGACTACCGACTCCACACACTTCCTCGTCATGGATGATGCGGCAGGGCACCTTGAGCAGGTAAAAACTCTCTCCGGGAAGAAAAATATCGACCTCCACCTCTGCACCGATCCAACTGGCCGAATCCTCCCCGGCAGCGGGCAGGTACTGGAAGAGGAGACCCTGGAAGCTGATATTCCGGATCCTTCCCAGGAGGCCGTAATCCGGCCGCACGGCCGCGACGGTTTCCCGGGGCGGCATGTGGCGGGGATGGTTTCTCCGCTCGGCAAGGGCCATAAATTCTCTTTTCGGGTGAAGGGACGCCCGGAAAACGACAGATTCCTAGGCCGTGGTCATGGAATGCTCTCCCCCTGCATGATCCTGGCAAAGGGAAATGAACTCCTCCAGGGTGCGGGCATCTTCCCCTTCCAGCCGCTTGAACTGGATGGCGCAAAGACGGATGTTCAAGGTGGACGTGAAGAAGGACTCGCTGGAACGGGCCATCCGCTTGTCCCGGATCATGCAGCAGGGAAGCCTGCGCAGGGCCACCTTCCGGTCCGCGGTGAAGATGTCGATCTCTCCGTCGAAATCCCCCTGGAGAGGTTCGGAGAAGGCATCCAGCACGTACTCAAAAGCCAAACCCCCCTTGCTCACGTCCCGGATAACACCCACCTTCTCCGGGAGGCTGCGCAAGGCGGCGAAGCTCCCTTCAGGTGCCTGAAACCGGGAGAATTTTCTTCTTTCCCCCTCGCCATGCATGCTGGTTGCCACGTCCATTTTTCCCCCAAAAAATCTTTGTCGTTAGCTTTTGCCATTTTCCCGGAGCAAAAGCAAGGCTTCGGTCCCCTCACCAGGCCTGAAGGTCTGTTCCTTCCATGAGAGGCAGGCCCGCCTTTTCGATGACCTCCAACCCCTTTTCCATGGGGTCGAAGCGGAAGATCATCACCGCCCTGCCGCCCCGGGGGCTGGCATAGGCGTACATGTATTCGATGTTCACTCCAGCGTCGTCCATAAGGTCCAGGACGGCAAGCAGTCCGCCGGGACGGTCCTCCAACTCAACGGCCGCCACCTCGGTCCTGCGAACGGTGAACCCGTTGTCCTTGAGCACCGTCCTGGCTTTTTCAGGGTCATTGACGATGAGCCGCAACACCCCGAAATCCGAGGTGTCGGCCAGGGAAAGAGCCCGGATGTTGATGGACGCATCGGCCAAAATCCTGGCCATCTCGGCCAAGCGGCCCGCCTTGTTTTCCAGAAAAACGGAAATCTGTTCAGCCATCATGGAGGTCCTCCTTGAAAGCTCATTTTCCGTGGCCCGGCATGTGCGCTCGGTGCCTCCGGGTCAGAGGGCTTCAGGCATCCATTTCTGGTTTTCCGGGCCCATCTGGGTGGTCTCCTTCAACCGGACCGAAACCGGCACGCCCAGCTCCTGGGAAAGGGCCGCAGACACAGCCTGGACCCTGCCCTCCAGAATCTTGACCTCATCGGAGAAGACGTCGTTGTCCACTCCCAGCCACACTTCCAGCCCGCTCGCCGTCTCCCCCCGGACCGGCCGGAACCGAAAATGCCTGGGAACGAGGGACAAAACCCGGCTCATGTGGGACAGGATCTGGTCCTGATGCACCTTGACGCCCCGGATGAGAACGGTATCGTCGAGGCGGCCCGGAAGCCACTGGACCCGCCGGAGGGTACGCCCGCAGGGACAGGGCTCGGGGATGAGACGCATGCGGTCGCCAGTCCGGAACCGGATCAAGGGAAAAGCCCGGGTGGTCAGGGTGGTGAGGGTCAGCTCTCCCTCCTCTCCCTCGGGTACCGGCGTACCGCTGGCCGGGTCCACGATCTCGGCCAGAAAATGATCCTCGGAAAGGTGCAGGCCATGGTGCTCCTCGCACTCGAAGGCCAGCCCAGGTCCCGGGACCTCGGAAAGCCCGTAATGGGACCAGGCGGTGAGGTGTAGCCCTTCCTCCAGGGCCTGCCTCGTTTCAGGGGTGAGGGGCTCCCCGGCCAGGACCAGGGTGCGCAGGGCCAGTTCGTTGGGATTCACTCCCGAGGCCAAAAGGGTGTTCATCAATTGCACGGCAAAGGTCGGCGTGGTGGACAGGACGCTGGTCTTGTAGTCCGCCAGGATCATGCGCTGCTTTTCCATGGACAGGGACGTCAGAGGGATGACGGAGGCCCCCAAGGCCTCGGCCGCGTCCTTGTAATCCCGGCCCCAGTTGGCCAGGCCCGGGTCCAGGCAAATTTGGAGGATGTCCGAGGCCCCTAGGCCAGCCGTGGAGAGGGCCCGGGTGGCGATCTCCCGCCAGATGACCAAATCCTGCCGGGTGTAGCCCGAAACGACCGGATGCACTCCCAGACCGGGAGCCGTATGAATGCGCACGATGTCCCGGAGGGGAACGGCGAACAGGCCGTAGGGATAATGCTCTGCCAGGTCCTTGCGATAGGTGAAGGGCAGCCGCCCGATGCTATCCAGGCTTTCCACGGACGATGGCTCGGCCCGGTTTTCCATGAACCGGTTCTTGTAGAAGGGAACGGTGCCGTGGGCCCGGTTGATGGTGGCCTGTAGAAGTTCCAGCTGCCTCTGGAGCCGTTGGGCCGGGTCCATGTACTGGCCGGTCTTGACATCCGTTTCCAGCATCACTCCCTCCCATCCGTGAACTGGCTGTAGTCCTTGCCCAAATAAGCCCGTTTCACTTCCTCGTCCTCCAGAAGCTCGGCCGCCCCGGCGGTGAGCACCATGCGCCCCGTTTCCAAAACATATCCCCGCTCCGCGATAGCCAGGGCCGCCTGGGCGTTCTGCTCCACCACCAGGATGGTGAGACCCTGGCTCCGGAGTTGGGCCAGGGTCTTGAATATCTGCTTCACCACCAGGGGAGCGAGCCCCATGGAGGGTTCGTCCAGAAGGAGAAGCCGGGGCCGGGCCATGAGGGCCCGGGCGATGGATAGCATCTGCTGCTCCCCGCCGGAAAGGGTTCCTGCGGCCTGTTTGGACCGTTCGGCCAGCACCGGAAACATGACGAACATGCGGTCCAAGTCCTGGCGGATGCCGAAATGATCCCGCTGGCGATAGCGCAGGTAAGCGCCCAGGCGGAGGTTGTCCATGACAGACAGGGGGCCGAAGATCAGACGCCCTTCGGGGACCATGCTGATGCCCCGGGCCACGATGGGCGGAGGGGCCAACCCCTTGAGGGATTCCCCCTTGAAAAGGATCTCCCCTTCCCATCCGGGAAGAAGCCCGCACACAGCCTGCAAAAGGGTGCTCTTGCCGGACCCGTTGGCCCCGATGAGGGCCACCAGCTCCCCTTCGGCCACCGACAGGGTGACACTGGAAAGGGCCTGGATTTTGCCGTAATAGCACTTCAGATTGCGGATTTCCAGCATGGCCCGCCCATGGGGAAGGAAGGGAAAACCGTCTCTCCCCTCCCCTGTTCCGTTTCTATTCCCCCTGGCCCAGGTAGGCAGCCAGGACCTTTTCATCCGCCTGGATTTCCCTGGGCGTGCCCTCGGCGATCTTTCTGCCCTGGTCCAGGACCACGATGCGATCGGAGATCTCCATGGTGAGGCTCATGTCGTGCTCCACCAGGAGCAGAGTCACGCCCCGGGTCCGTATCTGGCGAAGTAGAACCCCAAGGTCGCGCGTCTCCCGGGCGTTCAGCCCGGCGGCCGGCTCGTCCAAGAGCAGAAGCCGGGGCCGGGACGCCAGGGCCCGGGCGATCTCCACCAGGCGTTGCCAGCCAAAGGGCAGATCCCCGGCCTGGCTTTCCGCCATCTTTTCCAATCCCACGAACTTCAGCCAGTCCAGGGCCGTGCCCCGGGCCTGCTCCTCTTCCCGCCGGACCCAGGGCCACTTGGCCAGGGCCCCGAAAAAACCGCACCGGGTGCGCACGTGGAGGCCCACCATGACGTTTTCCAGCACGGACATGCCCGTGAAAAGCTCCACGTTCTGGAAGGTCCGGGCGATACCAGCGGCTACCCGTTCGTACACCTCGAGACGCCCCACGTCCCGGCCCTCGAAAAGGACGCTGCCATCGTCGGCCGGGTATATTCCGGTGATCAGGTTGAACAGGGTGGTCTTTCCGGCACCGTTGGGCCCGATCAAGGCATGGATGTGCCCGGAGGCCACGGAAAAGGAAACCTCCTGCGCTGCCCGGACTCCCCCGAAGGACTTGCTGACCCTGTCCAGTTCAAGAACCGGAGCCGGTTTTTCCTCTTCTTGCGCGTTCATAAAGATCCAACATGCCCCGGGTCAGGCCCTGGGGAAAGAAAATCATCACCACCACGAGAATGAGTCCGTACACCAGCACCTCATACTCGGAAAACACATGGAGCCACTCGGGCAGCATGGTCAGGAGAGAAGCGCCGAACAGGGATCCCCATATACTGGCCATGCCGCCGATGACCACCATGGCCACGATGCGCACGGAAACCAGAAAGCCAAAGGAACTGGGGCTGACAAAGGTGACCATGTGGGCATAGAGAAACCCCGCCAATCCAGCCAGAACCCCGGCGAACACGAAAACCTGGAGCTTGGCGCGGGCCGTGTCCACGCCCACGGCCGCAGCGGCCTGCTCGGAAAAATGGATGGCCCTAAGCGCCCTTCCCACCCGGGAGTGTACTAGGCGCTGGCACATGGCAAAGCTCACCAGGACCACGCCCCAGACCACGAACATGTAGGGCCTTCCTCCGGGAATCTCCAGGGGGCCCAGGGACAGGGTGGGAATACCCGGCAGCCCCGATGGCCCCCCTGTGAGGGAGGACCATTCCCGGAAAAGGACGTGAACGATCATGCCCACTCCCAGGGTGCCCATGCCCAGGTAGTAGCCGTGGAGCTTCAAGGTGGGGCGGCCCACCAGCCAGGCCACCAGCCCGCTCACCAACAGGGCGCACGGCAGGGTGACCAAAGGCGGCCAGCCCAAATGGACCCCCAGGATTCCCGTGGTGTAGGCCCCCAGGCCGTAAAAGGCCGCGTGACCGAGGGAAATCTGCCCGGCGTAGCCCATGAGCATGTTCAGGCCCACGGCCAGGAGGGTGTTGATGCCGATGAAGGTGAGGAGTTGGAAATAGTAGTAGTTATCCACCCAAAGCCCCACGGCCAGGATGGCGGAGCCTACCAGGAGATAACCGATGACGTTGGCGAGTACTCGCATGGAACGATTCCGTCCGGGCCAGGGGCCGGGGCGGGGGGCGTCCTTTCGTCAGAAACGCTGGGTGGAGGCCTTGCCCAGAATGCCGGTGGGTCGGGCGTAAAGGATGAGCAGGAGCAGGAAAAAAGCGATGGCGTCCCGCAGGCTCGATGAGGCATATCCCACCCCCATGGCCTCCAGGATACCCAGGAGCACGCCCCCCACCACCGCGCCCCAGAAGTTCCCCAGTCCCCCAAGCATGGCCGCACAGAAACCCTTGAGGCCCAGCATGGTGCCCATGTCGTATGAGGACATGGTGATGGGCGCAATGATAACTCCGGCCACGGCCCCCAATCCGGCGGAAAGGCCCCAGGCCAGCAAGGCGATCTTCTGAGTGCCCACCCCCAGGAGGGATGCCGCGCGCTTGTTGATGGCGCAGGCCTGCATGGCCTTGCCCGTCAGGGTCCGGTGGTAGAAAAGGTTCAGGCCCACCACCAGGAGCACCACGATGCCCAGGATCCAGAGACTCTGGGGCAGCAGGTAGGCTCCGCCGATCTCGATGGCCTGGGTTTTGGAAAAAGCCGGCACGCTGTAGGCGTCCTTGCCCCAGATGAGCATGGCCACGCCCCGGAGGAAGATGGACGCCCCCACTGTGATGAGCACCAGCAGGATGGGACTCGGCTTCCGCACGGTGCGGATGGCCACCCGTTCGAAAACCATGCCAAAGGCGGCCACCAAAAGCACGGTCAGGGGGAACGCGGCCCATAGGGGAAGATGGGCCTGGGACCACAGGGTCACCAGGACCAGAGCCCCCAGCATGACGAACTCGCCCTGGGCGAAGTTGATGAGATCCGTGGCCGAGTACAGGGTGGAGAACCCCAGGGCGATGACTGCGTAGATGGCCCCGTTGGTGACCCCGGAAAACAGGTATTGCAAGAACTCCTGCATGGATCCGGACTTTCCGCGCCGGGCTCCTTTTCAGGACCGCCGAAAAAGGCCCCGCCGGGTCCGAAACGAAGGACCCGGCGGGGAATGGACAAAAAAAGGCTTGGAATCAGTCAACCAGTGCCCAGGTGCCGTTCTGAATCTTGATCATGACAAAGGAATCACTACCAAGGCCATTGTGCTCCACGGCGGAAAAGTTGAAGGTGCCGGAAACGCCAACAAGGCCCTTCATGTTCTCGATGCGGTCCCTCAACACGGCTTTGTCCCCGTTGGTTCCGCAAAGGGCCTGGGTGATGATGTTCATGCCGTCCCAGGCATAGCCGCCGAAACCGGATACGCCGGAGCCATACTTGGCATTGAAGCGGTCGATGTAGTCCATGAGCACGGGCTTCTGGTGCTGGCCATCGGGCAGAAGGCCGGCCACCGCGATCTTGCCCGAGGGAAGCATGATGCCCTCACAAGCGTCCCCGGCCAGCTGGATGAACTTGGGGGAAGCCACGCCGTGGCTCATGTACAGGGGGATATTCAACTGAAGCTGCTGGGCGTTCCTGGCCACGATGGCGGGCCCGGGGTTGGTGCCCCAGCACACGATGGCGTCGGGCTTGGCCAAGCGCATCTTGGTGAGCTGGGCCGTCATGTCCGGGTCCGTCTTGCCGTAGCTCTCCTCAGCCACCACGGTGATGCCGTAGGCTGCGGCCTGCTCCAGGAGCTGCTCCTTGCCGCTCTGGCCGAAACCGTCATCCACGCACAGAAGGCCCACCTTCTTGATGCCCTGGGTCTTCATGTAGGCGTAGATTGTGGCCACGGCCTGGATGTCGCTCTGGGCGGTCTTGAACACGTAGGGCTTGACAGGCAGGGTGATCTTGTTGCCCGCCGCGCAGGAAATGAAGGGGATATTGGCTTTTTCCACCTCGGGAATCACCGCCATGGTGGCCGGGGTGGTGCTGGGGCCGATGATGGCCAGCACCTTGTCGCTGTGGATGAGCTTGTTGGCGAAGGAGACCGCCTTGGTGGGGTCCGCCTCGGTGTCGTAGATAACGACTTCGAGTTGCTTGCCGTTGATCCCGCCGGCAGCGTTCACCATCTCGGCGAACATCTCCATGCTCTTCTTTTCCGGATCGCCCAGAAAGGATGCGGGGCCGGTGACCGAAAAGAGCCCACCGATCTTGTAGGTTTCCGCCGCCACAGCAGCGGGAGCCAACATCCAGCACACGGCCAGAAGGGCCAAGAGCACTCCCCCCACGATCTTCACCGATCTTGCTCTCTCCATGGGAACCTCCTCCTTTTCCGGTTGTCCGGAATTACATGGTGTATAGGGTTTCACCCTTGATGACCGAAAAACCTTTTTCGGTGAGGGCGAGCACGGCCTGGTCCGTATTGTCGAAACGGAAGATCATGACCGCATTGTCCTGCTTCTGGCGCACGAACGCGTACATGTACTCCACGTTGATCTTGGAAGTCTGGAGAAACTCGAGAATTTCATGGAGCCCGCCCGGCCGGTCAGCCACTTCCACGGCCACCACCCGGGTCTTGCGGACCGTGAAACCGGCGTCCTTCAGGGCGGAATCGGCCTTCCTGTTGTCATCCACGATAATGCGCAAGATGCCAAAATCCGAGGTGTCTGCCAAGGACAGGGCTCGGATGTTCACCCCGGCCTCGGCGAGCACCCGAGAGACTTCGGCGAGCCGGCCGGACTTATTTTCCAAAAAAACGGAGATTTGTTCCGCGAACATGATGCCTCCCTTGCCTGGATGTTGCCGCCAGGCACCGGACGGTCATATCTTTCGGTTGTCGATGACCCGCTGAGCCTTGCCCTCGCTCCGGGCGATGGTCTTGGGCTCCACCAGCTTCACTCTCACCGAGACTCCGAGGGTTTCCTTGATGTTCTTGGCGATCTTCTTCTCCAGGGTCAAAAGGTCCTTGACCTCGTCGGAGAAGGCCTGCTCCCCCACCTCCACATTGACCGTGAGGTTGTCCAGGGTTCCCTCTCGGTCCACCACCAACTGGTAGTGGGGCTCCACCTCGGTCATCTCCATAAGCACGGACTCGATCTGGGACGGAAAAACGTTCACGCCCCGGATGATGAGCATGTCGTCCGTGCGGCCGGACACACGGGTCATACGCACCATGGTCCTGCCGCAGATGCAGGGGGCGTAGTTCAGGGAGGAAATGTCCCGGGTGCGGTACCGGAGGATAGGAAAAGCCTCCTTGGTGAGGCTCGTAAAAACCAGCTCCCCGGTCTCCCCTGGCCCGGCGGGATCGCCTGTTTCCGGCCGGATGATCTCCGGGAGAAAATGATCCTCGAAAATGTGGAGGCCCTTCTTGGCCTCGACGCACTCGATGGCCACGCCCGGGCCGATGACCTCGGAGAGGCCGTAGATGTCCACGGCCGAAAGATGCAGAATCCTTTCGATCTCCAGGCGCATGGTCTCAGACCAGGGCTCGGCGCCGAAGATACCGGACTTGAACTTGAGGGCAGAGAAATCTACCCCCATTTCCTGGGCCGCCTCGGCCAAGTGCAGGGCGTAGGAAGGCGTGCAGGTGAGGATCGTGGGGCCGAAGTCCCGCATGATAAGCACTTGGCGCTTGGTGTTGCCCCCGGAAATCGGGATCACCGAGGCACCCAGCTTCTCGGCCCCGTAATGCACCCCCAGGCCGCCGGTAAACAGGCCGTACCCGTAGGCGTTGTGGATGATGTCCCCCCGGCTGGCTCCTCCGGCGGAAAGGGCCCGGGCCATGAGTTCCGCCCAGGTGGCCACGTCCCGGGCCGTGTACCCCACCACCGTGGGCTGGCCCGTGGTGCCCGAGGATGCGTGGATACGGACCACGTTGTCCATGGGCACGGCGAACATGCCAAAGGGGTAGTTGTCGCGCAAATCCTGCTTGGTGGTGAAAGGAAGCCGCGAAAGATCCTTCAGGGACTGAATGTCACCCGGCTTGACTCCGGCCTCGTCCAGCTTTCTCCTGTAAAAGGGGACCGTGGCGTAAATCCTTTCCACGTTGGCCCTCAACCTTCGGAGTTGGATCGCCTCAAGGGCCTCCCTGGGCAGGGTCTCGAACTCCATATTGTAAATCATTGCCGTTTCCCCTTTCTTTTCGGCCTGTGATTCTTGCGGCGGGGCGATCCCTTCAAAAAAAAGCCGCAGGCTTCGTCAGCCCACGGCCTTTTGCAATAAAAAACCATGGGCTTTTCATCGTCTGCCCATGGTGGCTTTGCCGCAATTCCTGGCTTTGCCTACTCAGGCTTCCCCACGGGCAGACTTCCGAAAGCGAAAGTACCCGGAATAAAAACCGCCAATAAAAGCACCCATCCTGATCTCCCAAGACTTTAGCAGGAAATGCGGGACCCATAACAGTCCGGGCATGAACTGTCAAGCGAAAAGACTCGCCGCAGGGAGGCGATCCGCCCGTCCAGCCGCGCCGGGAGCGTGTTGCGCGCCATACAAGGCTTGTGGTATTTTTGGATGGAAATAGAAAATGGATGGAGACAAACCCGCATTTGCCTGGAGGCACGCCATGAGCTTCGAACTGCTCCTCTATCATTCCAGGACCCGCGAGCTTGTGCCCTTTGAAAAACGGAAAAGGCTGAGGGCCACCCACGTCCCCTTTTCCGGATCCCCCCGGGCCCACGGCCTGGACCCAGACCGTCTCCTTCTGGTGGCTGACCCTTTCAGCTCCGGCAGCCACTACCTGGAGTTCTCCCTTTCCGACGTTGATTTCGTGGAAAAGCTTCCCAGCCTGGTGACCGTGGACGGTGAATCCATAAACATGGCGAGGATCTGGGTGCGGAAGGGAAGTTTGGGCCTGCGCCTGTCCCCCTTTGTGGTGGAAGACACGGCCGGGGCTGCCCCGGCGGCATCCCTGGAGATGGACCCTTTTTCCTGGTAGGGGTGAATCTGACGGACAAGGGGCTTTGCAAGCCCAAAAAACAAAGCTTCCCGGGTCTCCACCAGACCCGGGAAGCGACCACCAGGTGGGCCGTCCCACCCAGCGGAAAAGCATCCTTCCCTATTCTCTCTCGTCCAGCACTTCCCGAACGGTCTCCGCCAGGGTTTTCGCCCCCACCGGTTTGGACATCAGGCGAGCCAGCCCCACGGCCTGGGCGTTCTCCCGGCTCACCAGGCTGCTGTTGGCCGTACAGAGGATCACGGGGATATCCGGCCTCACCGAAAGAATCTGATCCGTAAGCTCCAGGCCAGTCATGATTTCCATGTTCTGATCCGTGATGACCAGGGAGTACCGTTTGGGGTTTTGCAGGAAGACTTCCAGCGCCTTCTCGGCGCTCTCCACGGCCGTGACCTGGTAGCCAAGACGGTCCAGGAGGGTCTTTCCGAAGTCCCGCAGGGCCGGCTGGTCATCCACGAACAGGATTTGTTCCGAGCCGCCGGGCAGGGAGACCCGGAACTCGTTATTCACCACGAAACCCGTCTCCCCGCCAGGCAGTGGCAGATACACATGAAAGCTGGTCCCCAGGCCAGGCTCGGACTCCACGGACATGCCGCCTCCATGGGCCGCGATGATGCTCTGGGCCACGGCCAGCCCCAGGCCCTCCCCGGTTTCCGGGCACTGGGCCGCGAAACAGGGCTCGAAGATCCACTGGAGCGTTTCCTGAGAAATACCCTTTCCCGTGTCCTTGATCGTGATGCGAGCGTAGGAGCCTGGCCGGAGCCCCGGAAGCCGGGAGGCGTCGGCCGAGGTCAGATCTTCCCGGAACAGGCCGATCTCCAGGGCCCCCCCTTCGTTGCGCATGGATTCCACGGAGTTGGCGAACAGGTGAAACAAAACCCTTTCTATCTGCACCGCATCGGCCATGATCTCCAGGCTTCCCGGCCCCAGGTACAAATGGGCCTGGATGCCCTTGGGAAGACCCGGGCGCATGGAGAACAGGGTCTCCTCCACCAGCCGCCGGAGTTCCACGGGCTCACGGCTGGAAGCTTCCCGCCCGGCAAAGGACAGGATCTTGGCAGCCAGATGGCGGGCGTGGTGAGCCGAGTCCAGCAGATTCAAGAGGCTGGGCCGCACGGGATGCTCCTCGCTGAGTTCCATGGACTCCACCACCTGGGCTGACTCCACCACGGACCAGAGGACCCGGCAAATGTCCTCGGCGATGCCTGCGGCCAAGGTGCTTACCGCCTCCAGGCGCTGGGCCTCCATGAGGTGGCGATCGCGGCTGGACCTCTCCTCCGCCATATCCTGAACCAGGGGGATCTTGTGGCCCCACACCGCCAGGTTCACCAGGTTGCGCCAAGGATCCTGGACCGGGTAGACCCCTCCGGCGTAACGGAACTCGCCCTGCTCGTGGGAAAAGCTCACCGGCCTACCGGTGCTCCTGGCCACGTCCACCAGCATATGCGCGTCCTCCTGGTCGGCTCCAGGAATGACATCCCACACTGGGCGGCCAATCATCTCTCCGGCCTTGCCCGAACCTGTCCAGGCGGGGCAGGAAGCGGCCAGGACCGAGCCTTCGGAGTCGGTTAGGAGGCTGAACTCCATGGTGGGAGCCTGCTCATGAACCGCGGCCTGGGCCACCAGCACGGGCACGAGAGCGGTGTTCCGGCTTGAAACCGGAGTTTTTTTGCCGCCTCCGCTGCCCCCATCATTCCCTTTCGCGGGCATGGGAGTGCCGGAAATCCCCAGCATGACCTTGAGGCGTTCAGCCAGTTCCTGGGGCATGAAGGGCTTGGGCAGGTAGTCGTCCGCTCCGACCCGGGAAGCCTCCAGGTACTCCATGTCACCGAAGGAGCCGGAGATCATGATGACCGGGATATGTTTGAACTGTTCGTCCTGCTTGATCCGCTCAACCACCTGGAATCCGTCCATGCCTGGCATGAAGGCGTCCAGGAGCACGGCGTCCGGCATGTAGTCCTCCATCTTGGCCAGGCCCTCGAGGCCGGACTTGGCCGTGTCCACGCTGCACTCGGGGATCAGGCGGGTCAGCAGTTTTTCGATGATGGCCAGGCAGCCGTTGTCGTCGTCTATGGCCAGGATTCTTTTCATTTTCCTTTTCCTTTCCCAAAATCTCCGAGGGGTGAATTTCCTGTCGCCTTTTCCCTGTTCCGGACCGACCCTAATGGGCTGAGAACTTCACCGATCCGTCGATCTTGATGCCCATCCCACCGATCACCAGCGAACCCAGGCTCTTGCCCTGTCCGGGATCGGGCCCCAGGGTGATGCTCCCCACCTCGAACCGCTCAATGAAGATGTCCGCGTGGTCAAAGTCCATTTCAAGGCCCGTGACCTCCGTCATGCCGTTGGGCAGGGTCTCGGTGGTCATCTGGACGCTCAGGGACTCTCCGAAATCCGCGCGGCCCTTGTAGATCACGTTGTTCAAGCTCAACCAAGCGCCGGTGCCTTTTTCGCCGGTGCCGCATCCATCCTCGTCGCCCCAGGCCAGAACATCGGTCTGGCCTTCCCAGTTGAAGCCCTGAGTGGTGAGGGCGATACCCGTCTGGGCGCGGACACTGGAGAGTTCTTCGTTGGTGAGTTCCTGGCCCAGGTTGATGGGAAGCATTCCCGCGTGGACGGTGCCCGCGAAGCCGAAGACGATCAAGGAAGCGAGAAGTACGGAGGCGATGACCATGGTGTTTTTCTGATGATTCTTTTTCATGAGCTTTTTCCTTTCGAAGCCAGAGGTTGGTTTAACAACTTGTTTTTGCGGTGATTAATTTCCGCAAAACCTTGTTGCCTATCTGGTATTTCAAGGAGCATGCCAAAAGGCTCAAGAAAAGTTTTAATATAATATTTTCAGAATGTTATCTTATAAGTCCTGGCCCATAAACATCAGTTTACTACTAGTTTTTTGTTCATGGTTTCCGGCTGACTGTTCACCATTATCGGATAGTGGCAGAACCACCTGAAATAAAAGACAATCCAAGCTATTGCAGGGATGACGATCTGAAGAAACGAGAAGGGATTCCGGATTTGCTGCCCGGGTTAATGGAAAATATTCAAAGGGTTAAAAGACGGAGGGGAGGTTTTCCACAAAAAGCGAACAGATGGGGGGAGCGAGGAAAGCAGGGGTATAAAAAAGTGGATGCGGCAGTGAACGGTATGAAAAAAGAAGGAAACAGGTGGAATCAGGAAGAAGGACGGTCGTCCAGGTCCCAGCCCATGCGGGAGACGTTATGCTTTTTCAAAAGGCCGTACAGGCGGGTACGGCCCAGGTCAGCGATTCGGCAGGCCTCCTGGATGTTGCCCCTGGTCCTGGCCATGAGGTCCTGGAGGTAAGCCTTTTCCGCCTCGTTGAGGACTTCCTCCCGCATGCTTTTGTAGCTGCTTGGCACAGCGGGATTGGAAACCGGAGGCGGCCCTCCTGCTTCCCGGGTCCCCGGAGCCTGTACGGGGCCGGCCGACTGCATGGAGGCCTGGATGGCCCGGATACGAATATGGGCGGGAAGATGCTTGGCAAAGAGGGTGGATTCGTCCACCGCCACGGCCAGGGACCGCTCCACCACGTTCACCAGTTCCCGAACATTTCCGGGCCAGGAATAGGCGGCCAGGGTGTCCAGGTATTCCGGGGACAGGCCCTTGGACCCCGCACCCTGGCGCTGGCATAGCCGGTTGACATGGAAAACGGCCATGTCCCGGATATCCTCGGCACGTTCCTGCAGGGGGGGCAAGGTGATAACGGTGGAATTGATGCGGTAAAGAAGGTCCTTCCTGAAACCGCCCTCGTCCGACATCTTCTCCAGATTCCGGTTGGTGGCGGCCACCAGGCGAAAATCGGAGGTCTTTTCCGCACCGCCTCCCACAGGCCGGAACCTGTGCTCCTGGAGCACCCGGAGAAAGGATTTCTGGATGGAAAGGGGAAGCTCGCCGATTTCGTCCAGAAAAAGCGTACCATTGTCGGCCTGGGCCACCAGGCCCTTCTGATCCCGGTCCGCGCCGGTGAAGGCGCCCTTCCGGTGGCCGAACAGGGTGCTTTCCACCAGGGTTTCCGGCAGGCCGGCGCAGTCCACCACCACCAGTTCACCCAAGGAGCGGAGGCTGTTTTCGTGGATGGCCTGGGCGAAGAGTTCCTTTCCCGTGCCAGTTTCGCCGGTGATGAGCACGCTGGCGTCTCCGGCTGCGGCCTGGGCCACCAAGTCCAGGCAGTGCCTCATGGCCGGACTGTTGGTCACGATGCCCGTCTGCTTCAGAGCCACGGCGGGCTTTTTTGCTTTTCTGGCGTTGTCCAGGTATTGGAACACCCGGGTGAGGGGGAGCATGATCTTGCGGGGGGACACGGGCTTTTCCACGTAATCCCACGCCCCGTTCACGATGGCGGTTTCCGCCCCGTCCGGGGTGCCGTACCCCGTCATGATGATGACTTCCGGCGGATCGGGGAGTTGCCGGATTCTCGCCAAAGCTTCCAGGCCGTTTCCATCCGGCATGTTGACGTCCAGAAACACCAGGTCAACGGGCTCCTGTTGGAGCCGTTCCAGGCCCCCGGAAAGGGTGGACCGGCCCTCGCTCTCGTGGCCCAACCGGCGCACCAGACCCACCATCATTTCGCACAGGGAGCGATCGTCATCAATGACCAGAACCTTACCCATGGTTATTCTCGGGCTCCCTGTATCTTGCTTTCATCAAGGACCTGCCGGACCACGTCCGCCAAAACCCGGGCACCCAGGGGTTTTGCCAGGAGCCTTGCCACGCCCTTTTCCCGGTAATCGGCAATGTTCATCATGGATCCGTGCCCCGAACAAAGGATGACGGGAATGCCGCTTTTGCTTTCAAGGAGTTTCTCCGCCAGGACACTGCCCTGCATACCCGGCATGGTTTCATCGGTGATGATCAGATCATACTTTTCAGGGTCCCGCAGCACAAGGTCCAGAGCCCTTTCCCCGGCGGTCTCGCAATCCACCTGGTAACCCAGGCGGGAAAGGATCATCCGGCCCCAGTTGCACAGGGGATCCTCATCGTCCACGAAGAGAATGCTTTCCGTTCCGGTGGGCAGAAGGCTTTTCCTTCCATCCCCTGTTGATTTTCCCGCGCCGGCCCCCTGGTCCGCGATACGGGGCAGGTATACGGAAAAGGAAGTTCCCCCGTCCAGTTCGCTTTCCACCCGGATGGCCCCGCCATGCCCGGTGACGATGCCGTGGACCACCGCAAGCCCCAGACCGGCCCCGTCCCCTCCCTCCCTGGTGGTGTAGTAGGGATCGAAGATGTTTTCCAGGGCTTCGGCAGGTATCCCTTCTCCGGTGTCCGTGACAGTCAGACGCACGGCCGTGCCGGGCCGGGCCTCCGGGAACCCGGGGACTCCTTCCTTGGGAATATCTTCTTCCTCCAGGGCGACGGTGAGGGTCCCTCCCTTTTCCCTCATGGAATGGGAGGCGTTGGTGCAGAGGTTCATGAGCATCTGATAGATCTGGGTGGGATCGGCCATGACCTCCCCGGCCTCCCGCGGTACGTCCACCTCGAACCGGATGGTGGATGGCAGGCTCGCCCGGAGAAAAACCATGGCCTCCTTCACCAGGGGAATCAGGCTGGTGCGGATCGGTTCCTTTTCCGTCTGCCGACTGAAAGTGAGGATTTGCCGGACCAGGTTTCTGGCCCTCTCCGCAGCCCCGAGGATTTCGCTAATCTGGGGCTTCAGGGGGCTGTCCTCGGCCACGTCAAATATATCCATCATCTCGGCGTAGCCGATGATGGTACCCAGAATATTGTTGAAATCGTGGGCGATGCCTCCGGCGAGGGTCCCGATGGCCTCCATCTTTTGGGCATGGCGGAGCTGAACCTCCAGCCCCTTTCTCTCCGTGATGTCCCGGGCTACGGTGAGCACCAGGGGTTTGTTGTCCACCACCATGGGCCGGCTGCAGCATTCGGCCAGAAAGGATTCGCCTGAGGAGGGGGAGAAAAGGACCTCATGGATGAGCGTTCCCTTTTTCCGCATCTTTTCCATGCGATCGGAAAACGGAAGGCCGGACTGGGGGCACTCGAGATCCTGAAAATTCCTACCCAAAAGCTCCTTCACTGAATACCCCAGAGCTTCGGCCGCCGACCGATTCACCTCATACAGGCAGCCGCTGGAATCATGGATAAAAATAGAATCCCCCACGCCGTGGAACAGGGTCTTGTAGCGGTGTTCCAGGCTCTGCTTCTCCACCGCGTGTCGGACTTTCTTCAAAACCTCCCGCATATCCAGGGGTTTCACCAGGCATCCATCCGCCCCCAGGTTCATGGCCTCCAGGGCAGACTGAGCAGCCCCGGGAGAGACCATGACCAGGACCACGGTTTCCGGGCAAAGCTCCTTGATGGCAGGCACCAAGTCCTTTTCCGACCCATGGAAAAGGTCTCCGGAGAGGAGGACCACATGGAAGAACCGCTCTCCGGAAAGCTTCCGTGCCTCTTTCGACGAGCCACACCAATGGAGCTCATAACCAAGCTTTTGCAGGACGGTCTTCACGGGCTCCATGGCCCGGGAGTCGGGGTCGGCAATGAGGATGCCGGTTGACTGGATCAATTCGGGCATGTTGAATATATCCGCAAGGAGATGTCGCCAAACAGGAAAAAAACCTATTTTGATAGTATTTGCACAAATTGACATTCGTCAACACGAATTTAAGGATCAGATCCCGTGATCCCTTCCCGGCCCAGCGCGAATACCCCTTGGGGGTCACCCGCTGGCAAGGTTCTCCCTTGCAAACGGACGGCAAATTGCCTATCCGAAGGGATCTGAACCCATCGCCAGGACACCCCAGGATAACCCGAACCACTTACCGGCACCGCGGAGGAAAGCATGCACAAGCTGGTACTGCTCCGGCATGGAGAAAGCATTTGGAACAAGGAGAACCTTTTCACCGGATGGACGGACGTAGGCCTTTCTCCCCAGGGAGAAAAGGAGGCCGGGCAGGCGGGCAGGCTCCTGGCGGACGAGGGTTACGCCTTTGACGAGGCTTACACGTCGGTGTTGAAAAGGGCTATCAAGACCCTCTGGCTCGCCCTGGAGGAAATGGACCTCATGTGGGTGGACGTGTACCGCTCCTGGAGGCTGAACGAGAGACATTACGGTGCTCTCCAGGGTTTGAACAAGGCCCAGACAGCCGAACTCCACGGAGCGGATCAGGTGCACATCTGGAGAAGGAGCTACGACATCCGCCCCCCGGCCCTGGACCCCTCGGATGAAAGGTACCCCGGCAAAGACCCCCGGTACCGGAACCTGGACCCCGCGCTTCTGCCCACCACCGAATGCCTGAAGGACACGGTGGAACGCTTCCTCCCCTATTGGCACGAAACCATCGCCCCGGAGATCCGGAAAGGGAAAAGAATCATCATCGCGGCCCACGGCAACAGCCTCCGGGCCCTGGTGAAGTATTTGGACGGAATCTCGGACGAGAAGATCACGGGCTTGAACATCCCCACCGGCATCCCCCTGGTCTACGAACTGAATGACGATCTGACTCCCATTCGCTCATTTTACCTGGGGGACCAGGAGCAGGTGAAAAAGGCCGCCCAGAAGGTGGCGGACCAGGCCAAAGGAAAATGATTCCGCGATAAAAAAGGGCACCGTTTCCTTCCTCAAGCCGGAAACGGTGCCCTTTTCACGGGAAAGCCCGCCCAACCCTCTTGTACCCGGGGATGGAACTCAAGCCAGAACGGTCCTGAGGACGTCCTCCTTGCCCACCACCCCCACTAGGCGGTTGTTCTCCACCACCGGAACGGTGTGAAATTTTTTCTCCACCATGAGGGTGGCCACGGCCTCCACCGAATCCTCGGGCCCAACAGTGCGGGGTTTTTTCGTCATGGCCTCGCCCACCGTGGCTGCGGACATCTTGGCCAGTTCCTGCTCCATCCTTTCCTGGGAGCGCAAGGGGATCACCCCGCCCACAAGGGTGAACACCGAGGGCAGGGGGAACCTCTTCTGCTGGGTGATGAGGTCGCTTTGGGTAATGACCCCCAATAGCCGGCCATCTGCGTCCACCACGGGTAGCCCGTTCACGTGATTTTCCAGCATGAGGGCGGCGGCGGCCCCAATTTCGGTTTCCGGGCCCACCGTGACAACCTCGCGGGTCATGATCTCCTTAACCTTTTGCATGATTTCCTCCCTGGTACGATGTCTCCGCGAAGGGTGCGGAAATGGGGACGCCGGGTCCGGTTGTTCGCGGAGCCGCCATTATTCGGGCATGAGATCGTAGTAGTAGAGCATGGCATCAGACCGGGTGAAAATGCCGATGATCTTGCCGTCCTGGATCACGGGAAGCCGACCGATGTCGTGCTTCACCAACATCCTGGAGGCGGCAGGAACACTCCTGTCCGCATCCACAGCAAGGACGTCCCGCGCCATGAATGCCTTTACCGGTGCCTTCCATTGGGAAGGGGACTTGAGCTTGTTCACGTCTCTGCGGGAGATAATCCCCAGGAGCTTTCCGTCCTCGGCCACGGGCATGCCTGAAATCCCCTTTTCTTTCAGAAGGGAGGCCGCCTCCTCCATGGGGGTGTCCGGGTGTACAGTGAACACGGGAAAACTCATGAGGTCTCCCACCCGCACGGAAGACTGTTGATTGCCCCGCACCATTTCCAGGACCAGTTCCTCCACCGCGTCGGGGTTCACGTCCTTCAGCATGGCCGAGGCCGCGCCCGGGTGCCCTCCCCCGCCCAGGGAACGCATGATCTTTCCCACATCCATGGTATCCACACCGCTCCGGGCGATGACGATGGTCCTCTTGCGGCCCGGCTCGGTGAAAATCCCGAAGGCGGCATCCACGTTCAGGATGTCCCGGTACATGAGCACAACCAGGGAGAGCCCGTTGGTGTGTCCTTCGATCTCCATTTTGCAGATGGAAATGGCGAATCCATTGGCCTTGATGCGCTTGGCATCCTGGAGCATGCTGAAAAGGATATCCTTCTGCCTGGGGCCATAGGAGGGTCGAAGGAAATTCTCCAGAACGGAAAGATCCGCGTGGTTCTCCAGAAGGTGCGCCACGGCAAGGGCGTCCCTGGCCGTGGTCTGGGGGAAGGAGAGGCTCCCCGTGTCCTCGTAGATACCCGCCAGAAAAAGGGTGGACTGGATGGGGGAGATGTCCGCCTTCCGGTTCTTGATCTCCTCCACCAACAGCGTGGTGCATGCCCCCACGCGCTCCTCCCTTTGGAGGCTGGCGTCCATATCGCAGACCTCGGCATGGTGGTCCCACACATGGATCTCCATGCCCTTTTGTCCGGACAGGCTTTTCAGACGATCCAGGCGCTGCCACCGGTTCACGTCCACCGCCACCAAGCGCGTCACCTTCCTGCCGTCCACCTTTTCCACCGGAAAGAAATTGAATATGTCCAGGTCTTTGTGGATGGAAAGGAAGGCCTTGACATTGGGGTTCACCCGGGATGGCAGCAGAACCGCAGCCTCAGGATAGAGGATTTTGGCTGCGATCATGGAGGATAGGGCATCGAAGTCGGTGCTGTTGTGGGTGGTAATGACCTCCATGGGGCGGCCCTCCTGCTCAAGATCCGTTCCGCGCAACTCAATGCATGGAAAATCACTACCATTTTAGCGGAAACGGAAAAAGCTTTTTTCGAGGGTCTGCCCGCGCCGGACCGCAAGGAGGTCAGATCGGCCGATAAAAAAGTATTTGCATTAAAAAGGAGGATGCCATATTTTGATGGCTGACCTGCCTGTTCGTAAACGTATTGAATATCTTGAATCCTTGTCTGCCCCGCGCATGGTGCCGGGGTTTTCTCGCGCTCGTCTTTTGCGGGGATCAAAAAGCCCATCTCGTTTTGAGGGCCGGAAAACAGGCCTTTCAGGGCCAGCGACCAAGGGCTCGAAAGCCTGCGCTCGGCCCGTCTGTATGAAGGGACGAACCGGCGAAGCCCGCAACAACACCCTAAACCACAGCCTGCAAGAAGATCTGCCATGAAGAAAACGTATGTCTTTTGCCCGCTTTTCCTGGCCCTTTTCGCCCTGACCCTCCTGGCAGCAGCCGCTCCGGCGGGCGCAGCCATCGTTACGGCTCCCTCGGAAATGCGGGCAGGCTACACCGCCACGTTCGTGTCGGACCCGGCCAGCATCTACATTTGGGAATTCCCCATTGGAGAGCCCCGGACGGCCTTCACCCGGGAGGTGGTCTGGAAGGCTCCGAATGCCAAGGGTTCCGCTCCGTTGACCGTGACGGCCAAGCTCACGGCGGACGGTGTCGTGTACACGTCAGGAATGACCATCTACAGTCTTCTGGAGATTCGCCGGAAGGCCAGCATCCCCGAAGTCGTCCTTTACGGCGAAACCACCTTGAACCCCGATGGCGACCCCTACCTTGTGGTGGCGGGCGGAAACTCCTCCAATTATACCTGGACTGTCACAGGCCCCCTGGATAACGACCCTTTCCACGATTACAGCTACGGCGGATTCACCCGCAACGGCAACACCTTCGTGTTCGTTTCCCCCAGCGAGGGACAGTTCAGCGGACAATACACCGTCACCATCGCGGATGGTCTTCAGGAAACCGATTACGTCAATTTCTACGTTCCGCCCTACATAGATGCCTTCGGATACGTTTTCACCGAGGCCGGTCCGCCCTTTCCCGTTATTCTGAAAGGTGCCCCGGACACGGCCACCTACACGCCGGTTCTTTTTGACGGCAAAGGTCAGGATGCCGAGATCCTCACGGACGCCGCCCAGTATGGGACTTTCACGGTCGCCGGGGCCTCGTCAGGCGGCTATCTCACTGCCACCTATACCCCTCCTGCGGATATCGAGACTCCCCAGCCTTTCTGGTTCGGCATGCAGCCCCAAAACGTAGAGCTCCTATGGGACGAACTCTACAACATCTACGAACCTCTCCCCCGGGGTGCCATGCACATCCGGGACATGAGAAATTTTACGGGCACCATTGTCCGTCCCGATGGCGTGACACCCATCGTGGGGGCCAAAGTGGACTTAGTGGCTCCCAAACAGTTCATTCAAACCTTGGTGACTGATTTCCAGGGAGAATTCTCCTTTCGTTTGCCCGCTAGCGGAAAATACTATTTTACGGTTTCAGAGCCCAGCTATCTGGAAAAAAGCTTCACCTCCGTGCTCCTGCCCCGTCCGCCCGAGGACGACAACCCTGTAGCCCTGGAGTCGGCTGCGGCCAACTCGTACATTGAGGGCACGGTTTCCGCCGAGGGACTCCCCCTGACCAACGGGACCGAGGTCAAGGTGGCCCTCATCTATCACGATGCAGCCGACATCCCGGTTTTCGTCCGGGACACCCAGATATTGGGCAACCAGTTCCGCCTTTCCTTCGGGGAAAACCTGCCGGCCAGAGACTACAGCATCATCGCCTACAACCCGGGATACTACGCCCGGCATGATCTCCCGACTGCCTCATCCGTGCCGCCCCCTTACACGGGGGTGAACCTGGACATGGCCCGGTTCCACGATCTGCCTCCCAACATCCTGCCGCCCCTGACGGCGGGCTACACCATGAATATCAACGATGAGGACGGAATACTCGGAGCCATCCTAGAACTGCCCGCCGGATGTTTCAAGGTGGGAACCCTCATCCAGCCGCCCACGCCACCGGAAGTGGGGGTCCAGGGAGAGATCCGCCACGGTCAGAGGGATGACCCCTTCGTGGCCGCTTCGGAAACCCTCCTGAATATAAAGGTTGTGGACAATGCCCCCCTGGCGTATACGGAGCACAACTTCGAGGTGATCAACGAACGGGGAATGTATCTGACCCTCCCCTTTGACCTCACCTACGTCAATGAAGGCGATATCGAGGTCAACAACATCAAGGTCCGCCATTCCGCGGTGAACCTCACGGACCTCAAGGGGTGCAGCGCCATCGTAGTGCCACAGGATGACATACTGGCCATCGACTACCTGGGGGATGGCAACATTGGATGGGTCACCTTCTGGGTGGTGGATGGCGACTTTTTCGGCATAGGGAACCCCTGTAATCCCGCCGATGATGGTGCCAGGGTCTTTGCTTTCCCAGGGTTTGATCGCTACGAGTTCTACGGTTGTTTCCTCCAGTCCATCGAGTGACGCTGACAGCCTGTCTGCGGAATCAAAAAAGGGGAGGCCCGGAAAACCACCGACCGGGACCTCCCCTTTTTTTCGCTCTCCAATCAGGCTCAGCAGACGCCTTCGCAGAGCAGGCGGTCAAAATAATCCACCGTTAGCCTGAGTCCCTCCTCCAGGTGCACTTTGGGCTCCCAGTCCAGGACCTTTGCGGCCAGGCTGATGTCCGGCTTCCTTTGCCGGGGATCGTCCACAGGCAGGGGCTCCCGCACCAGAGAGCTCTTGGAGCCCGTCATCTCCAGGACCCGTTCGGCCAGCTCCAGGATGGTGAACTCCCGGGGATTGCCCAGGTTCATGGGTCCGGTCACCTTGTCCGGAGAGGTCATGAGCAGGAAAAGCCCTTCCACCAGATCGTCCACATAGCAGAAGGAGCGGGTCTGGGAGCCGTCTCCATAGACGGTGATAGGGAGATCCTTCAGGGCCTGGATGATGAAGTTGGAGACCACCCGTCCGTCGTTGGGGTGCATCCGGGGGCCGTAGGTGTTGAAGATGCGGGCCACCTTGATGCGGATGCCGTGCTCTCGGTGGTAGTCGAAATATAGGGTTTCGGCGCAACGCTTGCCCTCGTCGTAGCAGGACCTGGGTCCAACGCAGTTCACATTGCCCCAGTAGGACTCCTTCTGGGGGTGCATTTCCGGATCGCCATACACCTCCGAGGTGGATGCCTGGAGGATGCGCGCCCCCACCCTCCGGGCCAGACCCAGCATGTTGATGGACCCGTGGACGTTCACCTTGGTGGTTTGGACCGGGTCGTTCTGATAGTGGATGGGGGAGGCCGGGCAGGCCAGGTTGTAGATCTCGTCCACCTCCACGTACAGCGGGAAGGTGACGTCGTGGCGGAGCACCTCGAAGTAGGGGTTGTCCAAAAGGTGCACGATGTTCTGCTTGGAGCCGGTGAAAAAATTGTCCACACAGAGCACGTCGCAGCCCTCCTTCAGGAGCCGCTCACAAAGATGGGAGCCCACAAAGCCGGATCCGCCGGTGACCAGGACGCGCGTTTTCAGATGCATGGCTTGTTTCCCCAAGGAAAGCATCAGGACGGTTTCGGTTGAATGAAAGTTCCCATCCGGTCCATAGCACGGATGGGAAGAAGGATTCCAGGCCGGGTAAGGCTTGGGGGCGTCGGGCTCTAGAATAACACGCCTGTCCAACGCAGGAGATAAAGAATCACCGCCGCCAGGATTCCGGCTCCCAGGTCATCGGCCAGTACGCCCCATCCCCCTGGAATGCTCCGGTCCATTTGCCGAATGGGGGGCGGTTTGGCGATGTCCAGGGCCCGGAAAAATACGAAACCCCAGATGGCCGTGGGCCACAAGGGTGCCCCCTGGAAAAGGAGGGGGATCAGAAGATACCCCGCCACCTCGTCGGCCACCATGTGCCCGGGGTCCTTCTTTCCCCAATGGCTGGCCGCCCAGTCCGAGGTGGCCAGACAGGCACCGCAGGCCAAAAGGAAAAGGACGCCCAGGACCGCCGTGTCCAGGGGCCTGGGCAAAACGCTTGCCACGGCCAGATGGAGCGCCACGGCCACCAGGGTGCCGCAGGTCCCGGGGGCCACGGGGGACAATCCCGCTCCGCCTGCAGTGGCCAGGAGGAACGGAAGCCCTTGATTCTTCTTTTCCCAGTCTTCCATCCTCTCCTCCTCTTGGATTGTAGGCGGCGTAAACGGGTTCCGGAATTCAACGATGGTGGAGGAATCCGGGAGGGCCTTTCTACCGTCAGCGGTCCTTTCCCAAAATAAAATAGTCTAAAAAAAATCGACTACAGGGTCAAGATTTCTCTCTCGACCGTTTTCTCATCTAACTAGAACAGTTAGGAACTATATATTTACTGAGTTGGCTAAAAAAAAGTAAAGACCCCCTTGACACCCATGACGCGGTGCGTCATATTGGGGGTCGGAAAATGGGCGAGGAGGATGTCCTTACGGAAGAACGTTTCATACCGACCAACCGAGAAAGAGGAGGATGAACCATGGCTACCGCGAAAACCAAAATGACCGAGGAAGTGACTGCCGCCGACTTCTACGTAGTGCGCACCTTCCGCAAAATGGCGGACAACTGGAACACGACCTTGAACGACTGCAACGAAAAATTCGTGAAAAAGGGCGTGGAAAAGGGAAAGGAACTCGTGGATGAGTTCCGGAAGAACACCGAGGAAGCCTTTGACGGCATGCTGAACGACAGCAAAAAGGTGATGGCCATGATCCCCATGCTGGAGTCCATCACTCCCAAGGTGGAGGAGGACAAAACCGAGTTCTACCTGGCCCAGGCCATCAAGAAAGCCCGTGAAAGCGCCACCACCACGATCCGCGGCTACAGCCAGGTGACCATCACGGCCCTGAACCAGTACAAGGACACCACGGTTTCAGCCGTGAAGAACTACCGCGAGACCGGAAACGCCATTTACAAGGACACCAACGAGAACCTGCGCAAGGCCCTGGCCAACGGCCGCGGCGTGGCCTCCGGTGTGGCCAAGGGTGCCCGGGAAGCCGTGAACGGATTGGCCGAGGACAGCAAGAAGTTGGTGGCCCAGGCCGGCACGACCCTCACCACGACTCAGGGGGCCGTGAGTGCCCGGATCGAGAGCGTGATGGACGCCGGATTTGCCAAGCTCACGGAAAAACTCGACCTTCCCACCAAGAAGGACATCAAGAAGCTCACCAAGCTCATGGAGGAGTTCAACAAGAAGATAGACACTCTCCAGAAGGCCTAGCGCAGAAATGCAAAGAATCCTTTTCCGGGCCGGTGCCTTACAAAAAGGGCCGGCCGGAAAGACCACCCAAACAAAAGCGCCCCCTTTCGGGGGCGCTTTTGTTTTTCCAGGCCTCCTCGGGGACCGATCCCCTACCCCATCTCCTCCCGGGCAACACGGATGACTTCGGAGAGAATGGTGTCCAGATCCGTCCGGGGCACAAAACCCGTCAGGGCCAGAATCTTGGAGATATCCGGCACCCGGCGCTGCATGTCCTCGAAATCCGCAGGGAAAGCATCCTCGTAGGGGATGATGCGGATTTCGGAGGACGAACCCGAGGCCCGGATGATGCGCTCAGCCAGGTCCCGAATGGAAATTTCCTCCGTACCCCCCACATTGAAGATATCCCCCAGGGCCTCCGGATGATCCACGAGGCCCATCAGGGCCTCCACCACGTCCTTGACGTAAGTAAAGGTTCGGGTCTGAGAGCCGTCGCCGTACACGGTCAAGGGTTCGTTCGCCAAGGCCTGGGATACCAGGCGGGGAATGACCATGCCGTAGGCCCCGGTCTGGCGAGGGCCCACGGTGTTGAACAGGCGGGCCGTCACCACCTCCAGGCCCCGGTTCCGGTGGTAGGCCAGAGCCGTGAACTCGTCCATGAGTTTGGAGGCCGCGTAGCTCCACCGGAACTTGCTGGTGGGACCGTAGATGATGTTGTCCGTTTCCGTCAGCGGCGCGTGGAGGTGCTTGCCGTAGACCTCGGAGGACGAGGCGATGAGCACCCTCTTCTTGAACCGGGCGCACTCGGCCAACACCGCGTCCGTGCCCTGGATGTTGATGCGGATGGAATGGAGGGGGTTTTCCAGGATGTAGCGCACCCCTACGGCGGCAGCCATGTGGAACACCACGTCGCAGATCCCCACCAATTCCAGAAGCGCGTCCGGATTCAGGATGGTGTCATGATGGAAAAAAAGGCGGCCGGACAGGTCCGGATTTTCCTGGAGCGGACGAATATTGTCCAGGCTTCCCGTGGACAGGTCGTCCAGGATGTAGACCTCGTCTCCCCGCTCCAGACAGGCCTGGGCCAGGTGAGAACCGATGAAGCCGGCGCCTCCGGTGATCAAAACCCGCATGGGTCCCTCCCTGATGCCTTGGATCATTTGCCCTTGATGATGGAAAGGTCCTGGGTCCCCAGCCATTCCATGGTTCGGGCGAACCCTTCCCTGTAGGAAACCGCTGGTTTCCAGCCGAGTTCCCTTTCGGCCTTTTCAATGGAAAACCGCAGCCTGGAACCCAGGTTCTTCACCACGTAGGTGGTGAGCAGCGGACGGTTTTTGATACCCAGTACCTTCCAGGCCAGTTCCATAACCCGGGCGGCGGCCATTGCCAGCCCGAAAGGGATGTGCAGGCTGGGCGGTTTGGCCTCGATTTCTCGGGCGATGGCCCCGCAAAATTCCTGGAGAGTGGTGGATTCCCCGTCGTGAACGAGGTATCCCCGGCCCACGGCACGGTCGTCCTCGGCCATGAGGAAGAGGATATCCACCAAGTTGTCCACGTAAGTGGGCCACACCAGGACATCCCTGCGCCAGAACACCATCTCGCGGTTGGCGATGGCGTCGGCCAGATGGGGAACGAAAGTCTTGTCTCCGGGGCCGTACACCCAACAAGGATAGGCCATGGTGGTGGGAAGCCCCTGCTCCCGGTGAGCCTCCCACACCGCATCCTCAGCCCGGATCTTGTGGTCCGGGTACGGCTCGCCCCAAGGTTGCCGGGGATGGTCCTCGGCAATCACCCCGGACTCGTCCAGACCGAACACATCGTTGGTGGACAGGTAAACCAGCCGGGAAACCCCGGCCTCCACCGCCGCGCGGCAGACGTTTTTGGTGCCTCCTACCGTGACATTTTCAAACAGGCTTTTGGGTGCCCAGTCCGAAACCACGGCCGCGCAGTGAAAGATGACATCCACCCCATGAGTTGCCTGGGCGACAGCCTCGGGATCGCAGATGTCCCCGGCCACGGTTTGGATACCCTTCTTCTCCAGGGCAGGCGCTCCCGGGTCCCCGGGCAGGTGAAAGGCCCGGACTTCGAGGCCCTGTTCCAGACACCTTTCCACGATACGACCGCCGATGAAACCCGTTGCCCCGGTCACCAGCACTTTCTTCATGAATTCCCCCTGGAACGTTCACTGCGACGCATGATTTCAAAAGGTTAAAAAACCCATGGATTACACAGCGCCCGCAGATAAAAGGATTCCTGGTTCCCCGGCCATTTGCTGAAAAAACGGCGACCAGGCGTTCCGGCGCCAGCCGAACCTCAAGCCTTATTTCCCCGCAATAGGCCCAAGGCCTTTTCCATCTTTTCATTGATGGCGACATTGTCCCGGGCCGCCTCCTCCAGGGCCTGTGCCACCCCATCCAGGCCCTCGGCACGGGCCCGGCCGGCCCAGGTGCGGTAGTTCTCTGCGTGGTCCTCGTTGTGGCGGACCCAGTGATCCAAAAGCTTTTCCAGCTTACCGGAAAGGGAAAGCTCGGCGGTTTGCTCTTCCTGATGATGGTGGTGGTGCCCATTTTCGGAATGGTGATGGCTCATGGCGATCCCTTTTCTTGCCGGTTGAATCCAGGCAGATTACCCCCGGCGGGCCGGATTTGCAATGCGAGAAAATGGACACAAAAATCCGTAGCATAAACAGCGTATTAGCTTGAAGCCAGTAGGAATTCTTCTAGACCTGCCTTATTTAATAGTTTCTCGATATACGTTGTCTTATCGTCCCATTGGAAGAGGACATTGTGCTGTTCAAACTGTTTCTTGTCCAGACCTTCCTCCCACCATGCTATTTGCTGGAAAGGCGTTCTGGAGACGATAAAGGAATCCAGCACCACGCCAGGATCACCCAGGCGGCTTTCCAATTCCTTGATGGTTTGGGAAAAGCGGATTTTGGGGTCGTTCAGGCCATCCACGTTTCGCAGGCCCTTGGGATCAATGAAGTTGATCCGTTGGGAGCCATTGGCGACAAGCCACAAAATGAAGTCCGGATAGAAGTTGCCCGCCTCAAAAAAGCCGATGCCACGGCCACGGGACATGTTGCGCAAAAGGTAAAGCTCCTTTTTCTCGAATTTCGGTTTGTTGCTCTCGTAGTATTTTCGCAGGTCTATGACAAAATCCCGTTCCCCTTCATTTAGCACCACAGGCTTAACATCAATAAGATCGTTATTCACATACAGAAGCGGCTGATACAGGTGCTGACCGAACATTATAGAATGAAATCCATGGAACTCGACATCTGTTAACGTACCGCTCTGAATCATGTTTTTCAGGGCATTAAGGCTTGAGATAATTGCCTCTCTGGATTTCTCTATGTAGCATCGATATTCATCAATAAAATTTGGATCGTTTTCATCCAATTCGCGGTATTCCAAATGCTTGTTCTCGTATTCGGCCCTCTTGTGATTGTAGTAACGGTCACAATACTTTTTTAGCAGCGAGACAGCAATTTCATGCCATTGCCTGACCTGTTCGAATGTTCGCAGCTCCATTTCTTCCTCTGGTATCTGGAGACGGTACCAATCGCGGCTTTTTAGAAGAGCGGCTATTTCCTCCCTGGACAGGTTCAGATTGTATAGATTTTTCTCGTATTTGAACTCCTGCATGGCAAAGTAAATGGCATCCATATCCATGAAGGCCAAGTGCTTTTCTTCTATCCAGTTATTCTTTTTTTGGGCTTGCTGAGGCATCATCTGCCCCTTGCCGCTAACCATGGCCTGAATTTTTGGATACCAGTCCAGCACTATCGGGTATTTCTTGAGATGGTCGTCTGGCAAGCCAAGGGTGGGCTTGGGGCCTTGCCTCTTGAAATCCACGCCTTCTTTCAAGCGGACGGTCTTGAGCTTTTGGGTGCCCAGGTTCTTGATCACCGGCAGCACGATTTCGATGCGGTCCTCGTTGGACGGCAGGCCCTCATCCTCCAGGTACTCCTTGAACTGGCGCATATAATCGGCCCGGACGCCGAAAATGTTCAAGGTCTCCAGCTTATCGATGTCGCTGGGTGCTGACCTGCCCAAGGCTTCCCGGGTACGCTTGAGGCAAAAATCCTTTCCCTTGAGCCTCACCCCCCGCCCAAAAAGCTGGATGATCTGAGCTCCCTCTTTCTTGCCGATGTTCATCAAGCCCATGGTGGAAACCCGCCAACTGGACCAACCCTCGGAAAATTTCTTGGAACCGACCAAAAGGTTTACCCTGGAGGTCCTGTCGTTCAACCCACGGAACAGGGAACCGGAAAACTCCCGATCCCCCACCACGAGTTCCCTCTGTTCCTCGCAAAGCTTACAAAGCTTGGGAGCATCACCCACGTTGATGACTCCGAAGGGTTCATTGTCCCCCAGGCGCAGGGCAATTTCCCCATCCGAACCCTTGAGGTTTTCCACGTGCAGGGCCGCTGGATTCTTGGCGTTAAAAAGAACCGCAAAAACATCCTCAAGCAGCTTTTCGGGGTCCATGCGGGTCTTTACAAGATAGGAAAAAGCCGTGGAGAACAGGTCGTTTCCTCTTGCATCCAGCAACCCGGAATCTCCGGCAAGGAATCTTTCGATCAGGGTGAGAACTTCTTCCCGGTTCCTGGGGGCACTGAAATGGGCCAGAAACAGGAGGATGTCCACCACGTCGGAAACCTCCCGCCCGCCTTCTGTCCGCACGGCCGTGACTTTGCCTCCCACGAAAATCCACAAGGGTTTTTCCAGGAGAAACGGCGCGTATTCCCGCTCCTTGTCCTGAAAAAGCTTCTGCTGCTGGTAAAAGGCCAACAGGCAAGCCATGAGATATCGTTGCCTGTAATTATTGGCGTCTTCCTGCAAGTTCAGAATCCGGTAATCCTTGCCGTACCCGTCCCCATAAAAGTATTTGTAGGAGTAATCGAACAGGATGCTCTTGGCGTAGGTCTGTTCCAGGTCTTTGTTGCCGGATGCCTTTATGGCCTGTCCGAAGGTGGCGGAGTATTCAAAGGAAAACCCCACCTCGCAAAGATCATTTCGCCTATCCATCCACACGCCGGTTTCCTTGCCCGCCGTCCCCCGGTGCCCCTCGTCCACCAGGACCAGGTTGTTGCCCTCAAAGGCTTTTACGTCCACCGTCTTTTCGCCTGACTGTTCCCGCAGCTTGTGGATGTCTATGATCTGGATGTTGTTGGTGGTGAATAGGCCGCCGCCGTCCTTTTGGAAAAGTTCCGCCGGGATGCCGGAAAGGGCGAACTCCTCCTCATGCTGGCGGCTCAATCCCTCGTTCGGGGTCAGAAGGATGATGCGGTTCAGCTCCCTTTCCCGTCCGTGGAGGGCAAGGTAATACCGGTACTGGAGAATGTTCACGTGCATCAACAGGGTCTTGCCGGACCCCGTGGCCATCCAGAAGGCCACCTTGTTTAGCTCCTTCTGGGTGAAGGGTTCCACCTGGTCCCGGGGTTCCTTGTCCTGGTTGAATTCCTCCACATGCAGGTTCAGGGCATGAAGCAGCTTTTCCGGGTTGCGGAAGTACCGGTCCAGATAGATTTCCGCGAACAGGAGGGCCAGGTACTGGAAATACTTGGGATAGAGGGTGTGCCCGAAATGGTTGCGTTTTTCCGTGATTCGCTTCCAATGGCGGACGATGTTGTCGTCATAGCCCAGGAGCAGGTCACGGGGGAGTTCCTTCCGGTCAAAAAGCCGGGCGATCAGGACCTGATGAAAGCGGCTTACGTTGTTTTCCGCAAAGCCTTCCAGTTCCGGGATGGTGATCCCGTCGGCAAGCTCTTCCAGGCTGTTGACCTCGAACAGGGAAAGCATCCACTGGTGGAGGACCAGCTTCTTGTCGAATTTCAGGGGCGGGGCCTGGTTCCTGGTCCGGCCGCCTTGTGTTCTGGGGGGCATGGCCGGTTCCTTAAATCACATCACGGGTGTCGAACATCAGGCGGGAAAACTCCTGCTCGATGAGGCGGACCTTCCAGGTTTGGTCTTGCCGCCGGAGGTTTTCCAGGTTGTTGTCGCCGTTGACATAGATCAGATCAAATTCCATGTCCTGGGTGTTGTATTTTTGCTTCTGGAACCATGCGTCGAGCTTGCCGGAGTCCATTTCCTTCACGTTGCGCCACAGGACCAGGACCCGCTCGCCTTGGCGATTTTCGCCTTCCACCACCCGGACGCAGCGAAGGGTGTCCATGTGCCGGACCGTGAGGCCCAGCAGGTAATTGAAGGTTTCCACCAGGTCCACGATGGTGGGTTTGGTTTCCCCGGCGGTCCCCGTGGCGATGTGGAGCTTGCAGTTGAACGGGTCCTCGAACATCTCCACGTTCAGCAGGCTGTCCCGGGTCTCCGTGTCCAGCATGTAGGAGAGCATGTAGGATTCCCGGAAGGATTTGGAGAGGCCCAGGGCGTCGTCCAATTCCTTGGGGCGCTTGGGCGTAAGGTTCGCCAGGGCGTCTTCGTAGGATTCCAGGCGTAGGTACTTGAAGCAATGGGATATGCCTGTGCCCCGCGCCGTGGGCTTGCCGTCTTTCCAGGACTCGGAATAAACCACCTTTTGGATACGTGGTTTAAGTACCGTGTCGAAATAATCACCCATTTCCACGAGAATGTATTTTCGATTACCTTCATCCTCGCGATTGAGGCTTATAACGGCATGGCCCGTTGTTCCGGTACCGGCAAAATAGTCTAACGTTATTGAATTTGAATCTGCACCACATGCATACAGGCAATCAATTACAGCAAAAATACTTTTTGGGTATGAAAAATCACTATTTCCACCAAGTATTTCTTTTAATACTTTGGTTCCACTTTCACTGGCGGAATATTTTGGATCACCCCACCATGTTCCGGGCAAAACACCAGATTGATTTGGACGATATTTCCGGTATATTTGCCATGATCCATTTGCCCTTTTCGCTTCCAGCAATTCACCTTTTTCATCATTAGCTCTTTTCCATCCAAGGGCCCAAACCCGTTCTACTCCATTTTCATCTATAGGAAAAACCTCTTTACATCCAACAGGAATGCTATCGGGAACCCATGATTTATTTTCATCATTCCAATTAAATTGTGGTATTATTATGTTTCCATTATTTTCTACATAAATGGGATAGAATAATTTTGGTCTATTTTCTCTCCAAGAGTTTGCCCCGGTAGCCCGCAAATTTGCCCAAGCAAAGAAACCAGTCGTATCATTATCTTTGTATCTCTCCATCTTTTTTTCATCTCTAGGCAATCTACCAACATTCGCCTCTTTTGAGGCCCCGAAAAAAATTGCATATTCATGATTTGGCGAAAACCCAGACGGGACAGCTCGACCTTGTGGCTTACTTCTTATGCAAGCAGTAGCAAGGTAGTTTTCATAGCCCATGGACATGCCCATCAGTTGATGCATATATACATATTCATAATCATCAATAGTTGCACAATAAATAGATTGATTGCATAATAAATCTAATGAGTGTCTGTCCAAAAACCCCTTTTTCCGGGCGGAAGCAAGGGTAGTGATGGGCCGTCATGCCGCCCGTCGGGGCCTACCGGGGTCCGGTCCGTTCATTTCCCGCGAAGTCGGGCCTTCCCCTG
>Ga0180009_10001188_pt1 | contig 32513 bp, 29 predicted proteins | sample OS_PC_MetaG_FD_123537 | JGI IMG/M metagenome (GOLD analysis project Ga0180009, IMG submission 123537) | Groundwater microbial communities from the Aspo Hard Rock Laboratory (HRL) deep subsurface site, Sweden - OS_PC_MetaG | ecosystem: Environmental > Aquatic > Deep subsurface > Groundwater...
AAACAGTCAAATTTGACATCATCATCATGCTGGCCAATCCCTGAAGGTAAGCCATGCAGGAGAGATTGTTCTCCCGTTTTCTTTTCTGGACCCGCAGTTTCCAAAGTTCCGGCAGACTGCTATTCTCAGGAAAAACCTGTGCCGGGATCGGTCCAGGAAATTCCATCGCTTTTGCCCGCTGAAATACTGTGAATCCATCCACGATTCTATAGCTGCGCGGTCTTTTTTCCTGCAGCCAGATCGGATTGAACAGATTATGACGGCCGTCCCAATCGAGCGTGGCAGTGTCAAGATGGTGCAGGTAAAACAGTCGATCTTCGGAATCGATCTGATTGAGTGCAATATTTGAATAAACCATAAACCACTTCTAAAGATGAAAAACCGCAATGCATTGTTATTCGGTGCGACTGGAGGCATCGGGGAAGCTATCTGCCAGGAGTTGTGCGCACAGGATTTTGACTGTTATCTGATCGGTCGATCAGCCGAGAAGCTGAATCAGCTGAAAAAAAAGTTCCGGCTACCCCCAGAGCACATTTTTTGTTCCGCTTCCATGACAACCCCTGCCGGGTATATACAGACCCGGAAGTGGCTCGAATCTTTGAATCAGACGTTCCCAGTGGCTGTCCATGCTGCGGGTCAGGGAATGGTAAGACGCGCCTCCAAGATCAGCCTGGAAGAGTGGCAGGCCATGATGGACATTAACCTGAACTCGGCATTCGCTTTTTTTAAGCTATCCTGGGAATTCAGGGCGGATAACCGTTTTGAACTGGTCTATTTTGGCTCTGCATCCGTCGATCAGGTATGGCCAAAAAACAGTCTCTATGGAGCCAGCAAAGCCGGGCTGGAGATGTTTGCCAAATCATTGCAGAAAGAGATCAGGCCTGATGGCGGACGGGTCTGGCTCTACAAGCCGGGCAGTGTGAGAACTGGTTTTTTCAATGGGTTGCCGAACCATATCCCCCCGGAAAAAATGATGGATCCAAGACTGATTGCGAAGCTGGTTGTCGATAATCTTCAAAGCGATCAAGCCATCTATTTCCCGGAGATTCCGATTCTTTCAGAGTAATCACCGGCTGTTTTTCATTGTGAAACAGATACGACCGGGCTTTCCGGTTCTTTGTCCCTCTCATCGGTCCAACTATACCGGATTAAGTATTGATACTGCTTGAAACCGCCGGTTTCGCCCTGTATAAACCCAATCCTGTCTGAAATCCGGGCATATACTTTCTCAGGCAATTGCTCTGAGAACGTATAGCGAAAACGAAGTCGTTTTTGTGTGAGGATCAGGTTAAATGCGATGATAAAATTGAAGTTTTCGTCATAAAGTTTTATCTGGGGGGATAATGACGTTTTACCAAGCTGTATCCAGTCGATATAGATGGTCGCTTTTCGATTCAGTTTCTCGGGAAGTGCCGCATCAGCTGTTGCCTTGCCATCAGCAGGCTCCGGGCGGTTTGGCTGTTTTGTATCCAGTTTGTTCAATTTACTGGGGAAAAGTACATTTTCCAGCTGAACATCAGAAATTTCAACCCCTTTCATTTGATATATATCCTCATCTGCCCGGTTGGATATTTCTCCGATGGTATAGGTCGCTGGCGGGATCCTGCTAAATTGAATGCTTGAATTGTTGGGTTCCCTCTCAATCAGGGTTGGTATGTAAAAGACATCCAGTTTCTCTTTGGATATATCTCTTTCCTGAGACTGTTTATCGCCGCTGTCGTCGGTTACTGGCAGTGTGGTATTTTCCAGGATCGATTCCTTGATTTTTTCGAGGGTTTTCTTATCCGGGATCCATGAAGCAGGTTCAGTGGCAGTTGGCGTATAGTGATAGAATGCGGAAATACGAATCGTATTGAATTCAGAGTCTTCAACAAGCAGCTCAAAATATGGATTGACCTTCTGCAGTTCTTTGATCAGGGTTTTTAAATCCGAATTCGAATTGATTATATATCGACACTGATCCATGGAAAGCTGAATCAATGAGTAAGAACTAATAGATTGATTTTCCTTGAGAACGCGGAGTTCGAAGGCAGAACGCAGATAGGGCGCATTTAAACCAGCAACTTCAATATAGTAAGATGAATCCTGACCAATTTCATAGGTATTTCGCTTAATGGACTGAATTGTCAGCAATGATATCAGCCGGGACATCGAATCCTGCAAAGCCTCCTTATCACTCTCCGGATTTTTCTGGGAAGGGGGTGGCACATTCAGGGATAGCCTGTTTATCTCTTCCAAATCTGATTTTCTGAGAATTCTTAATAAAATACCACGAACCGAACCGCCGGGCTGCAGTGTTTGCTCCTGGTCCGACACGTCTGCTGAGAGGTCCTTTTCGGGCAAGCTGCCAGCTCTCTGAAAATCGCCGTCCGTGGTTTCCAGGATGAAGATAATGCGATTCTGGGGATAATTGAGAAAGAGATCTTCAATAAACACCTTTGTCATGCGCTCGCCGGTCGATATCCCGTTCAAGTTGACCTTTTTTAACGGCTCGATTTTCAGATGGAAATTGGCCAGTTTCGTTGCCAGCAGTTCGGTCGGGATATCCAGAGTGTCTTCAACGAGCAGCGTGATTGGGATCCACGGATCATCTCTGAGAATAAGATCCATCTGTTTCAAAGAATCGCGCAGGGTGTTTATTTGAACTTTGGCCTCCAGTTCAATTTTGTATTCATCTCCTTCGTTTGTTTCATTGAGGATTTTGACGGATATTAAATGGTTTCTGGGTTGCAGGGATTGTCTGTGCAATATCTGTTTCTGATATTCTGCGAAAATCTGGGGTTCCAGCAGATCCTGAATCGCTGCGATGATGACACTTTGTTGTGCCTGCCGAAACGCATTCGATTTTGCAAAGGCGATATCATTTTCGAGAATAGGTGTTTTGGCGGTGCTGCGGTATGTTTTTGTCTGCTGAGCGGACACCGGCATGACCCAGCAAAGGACGCAAAACAACAGAATAAAAATACGGGCCGAATAGGTCATTGGCTGAACAAGCGGAATTTTCTGATTCAAACGACAATTAATTGGGAAGGGTGTTCGAGAAATCTTCCGGGTAGTATTTTGAAATCCATTCATCCGTGTTGATATCTGATATCTGGTTTTTGTCCAGGAATTTCTCGGCATATTTCTTATATAGATTCGATTTAAGGAATATTCTGACAATCTCCGCGTCGAGGTCTCCCTTTTTCACCATACCCCCCAGAATCTCCAATGCTTTTTCAAGATGCATCGGGCTTTTATAGGGTCTGTCGTTTGCGGTCAGCGCTTCAAAAATATCTGCCACGGCAATAATTCTGGATTGAATCGGAAGTTGCGCTGCGACGAGCCGGTTGGGGTAGCCTGTGCCTGTCAGCGTTTCATGATGCGCGCCGGCATAAAGGGGCAGTTTCATTTTCTTCTTGGGAAACGGCAGACTCATGAGCCATCGCCAGGACCTTTCAGCGTGGTCGTTGATAATTTTCCTCTCCGCGCTGGACAGTGTTCCTTTTGAAATCAAGAGATATTCTTTTTCCTCATCGCTGATGAGGGGTTCTTTTGTTGCCGCCGGGTCCTCCTCGACATGGGTGATCCGTTCCTCGCCAGCGACCATAGATGTGTCGACCTTGAGGTGCTGTTCAGTCTCTATCAGACTGTTTTTAATTATGATATCACGGTCTTCCGGATTGAGGAATTCGCCACCCATATTGCAACTATTGAGCACCTGCAAATCCTTCACCAGTTCACGGACTTTTGTTTTCCTCTCCAGTTCGATTCGGTCAAAGAAATCCGAGGATGCGCCCGCTTCCAGACCTTCTATTTTTTCTTTCAATGCTTCAATTTCAAGGTCCTTGATCTTGGAATTAAAGCGTTGAAGGATCATTTCAAAACGGTCTTGCAGAAGTTGCAGCTTGATCGGTTTGGAAACGACATGTTCTGGTGTCGTCAGTTTTCCGATATCATGCATCCATCCGGCCAGACGGAGTTCCTCCATCTGCGTCTTGTTAAATTCGATGTGCTGATAAAGGCCTTCATCCCAGAGGCTGATTTCTTCTGCCAGAAAAAGCGACAGCGCTGAAACCCGGTTGATATGACCAAAGGTATAGGCCGATTTCTCACCCAGCCCTTCAGCCAGAACACGGACAAATGCGTCAAAGAGGCGGATTTGTTCCTGGAGTAGTTTTTGGGTAGTCAACGATATGGCTGCCTGATAGGACATAGCCTGTACGATGGTCTGGTCATGCTTGGTGAATGGCACGACCTCTCCATCGGCGGTTTGACGATTGATCAGCTGCAATACCCCGTTTATCTGGTTCTCATGATCCCGAAGCGGCAGGACAAGCATGGACTTGGAACGGTAACTGTTCATTTTGTCGTACTTTTTCGTCCCGCTGAAATCAAACCCCTTTTCGTTATATGCGTCCGGGATATTGACAATCTTCCCGGTGTTTGCACAGTATGCTGAGACATTATGTGTGTTAGGCTGCCCGTCAATTTCCATGGGTACCGGGGGAACATTGGGCTTCGTAATGAAGATGTTGCTGGACTCTGTGTGCATCTCTTCAAAAACAAGAGACTTCGATTTTATCTCCCCCGGGTTGAAGGGGTCGTCATAGAATTCATCATGAACGCTGTAGACCGTCCCGGCATCGGCATTCGTCAAATCACGGGCCGTATAGAGAATCAAAGCCAGTGCTGAACTCTGCTCCTGCTCCTTGCTCAGTTCCGCTCCAGCAACAGAAAGAATCTCCAACTGTCTTTCGTGTTCAGCAATGTCGCTCTTCAGTTGCTCAAAAAAACCGGAAAGATCAGGATCCAGACTGCTCTTTTGCTCTTTTAGCAGGGCTTCGAGATGATCAAGTTTTTCGGGGATGCTCATGCACGGATTTGGGCGAACTTATGACTTAAATGCAATTTTATAAATGAAGTGGATACCGGTGGTTGGGATTATTTAAATAGAGATCGTCCCAACACACTCAGGTGGGGCTCTTCTTTAAAGTTACTGAACATATACAACCTGCAGAGACAAAGCAGTGCCTTCTCAAAGGGGAATCTTAAAATGGTTCATTCTACAGATTTTCTCTTCTACCGCAACCCCTTTCCATATGATCATAACCCGTTCCAAAAAATTTAAGAGAACCAGTACAAAAGCCTAAATCTGTTGCGTTTTTTCTTTTTGTTCTTCAATCTCTTTACAATTGATACACAATGTCGTTACCGGTCTGGCGTCCAGTCTTTGTTTCCGGATATAATCCCCACATTCTTCGCAGATGTTGTAGGTGCTTTCTTCCAGGCGGACCATCGCACTGCGGATCTTCTTAATCAGTTTCCGCTCCCGGTCTCTTATTCGTAAAGTTGTATTTCGCTCAGATTCATAGTTTGCGCGATCAGTTGGATCAGGGAATTCCTGATTGGTGCTTTTCATCTCCTGAACAGTTTCTCCGGATCCCTGCAGTAACTCGCTCAGCATACTTTCCAGTTTTGCCTGGTAGTATTTTTTTTCTTTCTTATTGATCTTGTTCGAATCCACAAACTCCATTTTTTCCTCATTATGTTTTTACTTCTAATTCTCAGATACTTTCACAAACGATCTTCGGTAAGAAAACGGACGAACTACCGGATGGCAACTGTTTCAATTTGACCGTTGCTCAGGGTATATTTTAGAGTATTTTCATCCATCCATTCAAGGCGAAGTTTCAGCGAGAAATCCTTGACTATGATTGGCAGATGCCTCAATTGTCGGGTCTTGGTATCGACAACATGAAGTCTGAACGTGTACTGATACCGTTCTTTGCCCTCGTCTGTCTCAATGGTTTCTCCTTTGGCGATATGATAGAAAGCAGCCTTATCGACATCATTAAAGACCAGTCCGGTTCCTGTGTTGCGTTTTGGCAGTAGATCTTCAATTTTACGGTTTCCATTGATCCAATAGATCTTTTTCTTGTTGTTGCTATCAGTTATCAGCTGGTAAAATCCGCCTTTCAGCTGAATAAACTTGGCATCACGATTACCTGTATAGCCAAGCACTGAATGTCCGGTTTCATCTAAGCCATGGTAAATATATCCATCCGGTCCCTCTACAATATCGACCAGAGTCAGATCGTCACGGGAAACAAGTCTTTTTTTATTGAGATAGATGGTATTGCCCGGCTGGTTTTCTGGGAATATTTGGAAATGATCATCGATACTGAGAATACCATCTACGCTGCGTGTGCCTTTAGCGGAAGTCTGAGCGATGGCAGCGGTAAAAAAAAGAGGTGTCAGGATAATCCACAAAACCAGAATGAAATGTTTTACCATGGTCGAAACTCTCATGTTTATTATCTTTGATTGAGAAATAATGAGTTCAATTGTATCAGTAATTGCAATAAAATTAAAACGCAATCGGACTTTTCGGTCGAATTTTTATTGTTGGCGGTGAATCCTTATTTCAGGTGAATCAGACATGCATCAGTGTATTCAATTGGTTTTAAGGCTCCACGCGGGTTTTGTCAATGATTTCGACGCCATCCGGGATCTTGAACTCAAAATCAGACTGGCTTAGTTGAGGTTGTGTATTCAGTTTTTGCAGCGTAATTTTCCGGTAGTTTCGATTCATCTCCACGATGACAAACTGTTTGATCTGGTATGTGGCACTGAAAGCCAGTTGAATTTCAGCAATATTGGGATCTTCAGTCTTATGTGCCAAAAATAGTAGCTTATCACCGGGGGCAACATCAAGCAGCATTTTTTTGGGTTTTATGATTCTGAAGGAACGTTGGATCTTTTCAGGTTCCAGAAGCAGCGAGATGATTTTGACACCGCTGACATCCTCTGCTTTATGAATGGTCACGTTTTCTAGCACTGGATCGTATATCCAGATCCGTTCTTTTCCTGCAATAATGCTGTATGGATCCGGTTTTTCATAAATCCATTTCATCAGCCCGGGTCTGAGAAAGAAAAAACGGCCAGATGCCTTTGAATTTCGATCCTGCAGCAAATCAACATTTTCCTGGGTAAAATATCCAGACAGGGCCGACAGTTGTTTCAGGTTCTGATTCAGTGACTGCAAATCGATGGGCTGGCCCTGGAGTGACTGAAGATAAAGAAAGGATATAATAACCAGGGAAACGCTTTTTATCACGCGGTAGCTGCTAATTGGAATATTGAGGCTCCGTTTGTATCGCCCTGATGTCTGTCTGCAATAATCACGCATTTCTTTTTACCCGGTTCAGGCCCAGATTCTTTTGGGCTTTTATCAGAAAACGGTCCGGCTGCCGGGAACAAAGACCATGTATTGCTGGTTTGCGGCATAGCAGTCGGTTCAGAGCCCTTTTCGAGCCGTTTCCATTGTCATGCATCCCTGTAGTCGCTGTTCTTGACTACCGGTTCTTGCTCCCCAATCATAAAACAGAAATAATTTAAAATCAATTGTCTGTTAGAGATCAGGATCAAAAACAGAAATCATTTGAATTGTGCTTTGTCTGTTATAAACTGGGATGAAAACAGTCGTTGCCGTTGTCCAGAAACAGGAAAGGAAAATATGACACCTTGCCAGACGGCAGTCATCTGAAGGGACTCAGGGTTCTCTCTTTTTGCCTATGCCCTGATGTTGAATTGAACACTGGTAAAGCGGGCATTTGAGCACAAATAACCATCAGGATATAAAGGGGACCAATGAAGTGGGACGGGCATACACATTCTCAATTCTGCAAACATGGAAGCGGTGAAGATACGGCCCTCATGATTGAAAGAGCGATTTTGTTGGGATTTGATCGATATTCAGTGGTTGAGCATGCCCCGCTGCCGGACGGCATTATTGAAGATCCGGAGATACGGCGGGATTTTGGTCTGAATTGGGAGGAACTGGAGGATTATTTCAGTCACCTGGATGAATTGAAACGGGTATATGGTCGTCGCATTGAAATTCTCTCTGGATTGGAGATCGATTTTTTTGCCGGTATGGAGTCTTTCACCGCTGAGCTGGTGGATGCCTGCTCTGGAAAGCTGGATGATGTTATTCTCTCCCTGCATTTTATTCAAGGGAAAGACAGATTTCAAGCGCTGGATTACCAGCCGGATGTTTTTGAAAAGGCGTTACTGGACTATTATGGCACTATTGACGAAGTCCACAGGGCCTACTGGAGGGCTCTTGAACACATGATCGATACCGGATTGAGACTGCCATCGACAAAGCGCATCGGTCATCTGGGATTGATCAACAAGTTTGCGGGTCTGTTCGAGAAACCGGCAGATGAGATAAGGTCCATTACGTTTTTTGAGCCGCTTTTTAGAAAAATAAAATCCAAAGGGTGGGCGCTTGATTTCAATGTTGCCGGGCTGAATCAAAAGTGGTATCAAGATCTATATCTGACGGCACCCATGCTGTTCTGGATCGCCAAGCTGAATATCGATTTGGTCTATGGCTCTGATGCGCATCGTGTGGAAGCGGTTGGCCAGTACTACGACCGGTTTTTAAAGTTCACCAAAAATTAATGTTTTTCCGCAGGCAATTGTCCCATGAGAGTTTTTAAAAGTCTTTCCCAGACCGATCGGGATACTGCGACGATTCCTTACCTGAAGATTCTGGTGGGATTGATACTGGCTGTTGCCATGATCAGTCATAATGGATTGGACCCAAGTCCCTTGAATCTTTTATGGCCCAGCGAAGGCATTCACAACTGGCTCGGTCTGCCGGGGGCATTGGTGTCCGGGTTTCTATTCGACCTGTTTGGATGGAGCGGTTTCCTTCTTCCTATCCTGCTCCTGGTTTTCAGCCATAAAACAACCATCAGTCGCAGCCAGGCTTTTTTTCTGGATGGGGCTGTCATTGTTCTGACGACGATCGGCCTGGCACAGTTACTCCAATATCCCGATGGGCCGTTAGCCCGCTGGACGGGTTTTCTGGGGACAGTATCAAACATTTGGCTGGCGCAGTTCCCAGGTAAACTGATCACGATGCTGGTGGTTATCGGCTTTATCCTCCGCTACGCGAAACACTACACCGTAAATCACCATTTTGTGACGCTGCTTCAGCAGATTGCGGGAATACTGCTACTGCTGACCGAGCGGTTCAGGGGAATGGGGCAGCAGCGGATCAACAAGCTGGTGAGGCGCCTACAGAAACGATTCCATCCACTCCTGACGATCTTGAAACCGTCGTTGTCATCCGTGAGAGCCAGATTGGTCAGAAACTGGACTGGTTTTACCCGGAAGTTGAACGACAGGTTGCTTGAGATCAATCCGTATCAACGATTGCCGCTGGAAAAATCAGGTGAATTTGAAATCGAGCCCCAGACAGATGAAATTTCGAATGAACTGGCCAGAAGAAAGCTCCTCAGACGCACGATTGAGGAATTTAAGAAACGCACACTCTCTGAAAATGCATAAGCTCGGGTTCAGGAACATCCCCGATTTAAAAGACCCATTCACAAAAAGAATGAATCTAAAAAAAAAAAAATAAAGGTTGACTGATGTCTTTACTGGGATGTAGCGTTTAGACCATAGACACGAAATTAACTCGCCTCCGTAAAGTCCCGATTCAAGACGAACGAACAACACCAACATTCAAGACAAAATCTGCTTTAAATTACAAATAGATCAGTTAGATATCAACTAGCCACGCTTTCCCTTTTCAGAGTATCTTTTTTTGATGCTTGGTCCAAACCGGTCCTCATTACTCTCGGTACACAAAAATACTATGGAAGTTGAAGCCCCGATACGGAAGTAAAGCAAATGCAGTCTGCTTTGGGGTATGCTATTGATTCTAAAGTACTGAAAAGTTGTTCAGATTTCTAAATGATCCAGCAAATTATCATAAGCAGGGATCGTGAAACGCTGTTTCACCGGTTTTTTGTGTGAATAGCGGACGCGTTTTTGGTGAGATGAAAAAACGTCTCCGATATTCACCCTTTAAATAACTCAACCCTTTAATATAAATATGGTCGTTCAAAATTCAAGATCCGAAACCCCCCGCCGTAAAAGTGTTCCCAGAAAAGAACCCAGCAATTCCAGAAAAAAAACGAACTTTAGCCCGACTGTCAAGGTCGATGAAACTGTCCCATCGCTCAATCTGGCTGAAATCAAAGGGATGAATATCAAGGAACTGGAACAGCTGGGGAAGGGCTTTGAAATCGAAAATGCCACATCAATGCTTCGACAGGAGTTGATATTCGCTCTACTCAACGCCCAAACTGCAAGAGGGGGGGCAATTTACAGCACCGGTGTGCTGGAAACCCTGCCCGATGGATTTGGTTTTTTAAGATCCCCTGATTTCAGCTATGTACCTGGGCCGGATGATATTTATGTATCACCGTCTCAAATTCGACGGTTTAATCTTCGCACGGGTGATACCATTGAAGGGCAGGTCAGACCGCCAAAAGAGAGTGAACGCTACTACGCGCTCCTGAAAGTTGAACGGTTGAATTTTGAAGATCCCGATCATGCAAAGGACAAAACCCTGTTTGACAACCTGACACCGCTTTACCCAGACGAGAAGTTGAATCTTGAAAGAAAGGACGCCGACAAAACCACGCGGATTATTGACATGTTTTGCCCGATTGGAAAGGGCCAGCGGGGACTGATCGTTGCACCCCCCCATGCCGGTAAGACGATGATCCTGCAAAGTATTGCCAACAGCATTACCGCCAACCATCCGGATGTCAAGCTGATTGTCCTGCTGATCGATGAAAGACCGGAAGAGGTGACCGATATGATCCGCTCGGTGAGAGGTGAGGTGATCAGTTCAACGTTCGATGAACCGGCTTCCCGACACGTTCAGGTGGCAGATATGGTGATTGAGAAGGCAAAACGGCTGGTTGAGCACAAGCACGATGTCGTTATTCTCCTGGATTCCATTACGAGACTGGCTCGGGCATACAATACGGTTGTTCCTGCCAGTGGTAAGATTCTTTCAGGGGGTGTTGACGCCAATGCCCTGCACAAACCCAAGCGGTTTTTTGGTGCAGCCAGAAATATTGAATTTGGCGGTTCCCTGACGATTCTGGCAACCGCTTTGATCGATACCGGTAGTCGTATGGACGAAGTAATCTTCGAAGAGTTCAAGGGCACGGGTAATATGCAGCTGGTATTGGATCGTAAACTCCTTGAAAAAAGGATCTTCCCTACCATTGACGTTGAAAAGTCAAATACCAGAAAAGAGGAGTTACTGTTGGAAGATACGACAGAGATCTGGAAACTCCGGCGTATTCTATCGGCTTCAAATGCCCAGGAAGCAATGGAGTTCCTGCTGGACAAACTGGATAAGTTCCCGACCAATAAAGAGCTTCTAAATATGGTAAATAATTGATATTAAGTTATTATCATAAAGAATATTGAAAAAGCCCGATTTTTAGTAGATAATGTACCATTAACCTGTCTTTTGAGGAGATCGATTGATCCTCGATTGAGTAACTAATCTTAGACTTGAAGACCGGGTGGCCAGAAAAACCATCCCCTGCTGGTTATTCTGAAATTTGGCAGGTTGAGGCAGAGCCGGTGGAAGTTTTGATTGTTCTTTTAATTATTTAATCCTTTGTTGACTATGAAAGCCGATATTCATCCCAAATACAAGCAGACTTCATATCGTTGTGCCTGTGGTGCTGCTTTTGAAATTAATTCGACCCTTGGTGGCGAAGTAAAGCTTGAAATTTGCTCCCAGTGCCATCCCCAGTATACGGGTAAAGAAAAGCTGGTTGATACCGAAGGTCGTATCGAACGCTTTAGAAAGAAATACAAAAACGTTGGAAAATAGCGCCGGGAATACGCCTATAATGTCATATGCTCGATAAACTTGCACGTATTGCGGATCGTTTTGAGGAGATCACTGCCCTGTTAAGTCAGCCGGAGGTCCTTTCAGACTCCAGGCGTTACCAGAGTTTATCCAAAGAGCAAGCCAAAATAGCATCATTGGTGTCCGTGTTTCATGAATTGAGGGTGAAACAGAAGGAGCTGGAAGAAAATATTGAGATTTCGAGAGATCCTGAAGAAGACCCTGAAATGCGGGAAATGGCTAAAGAGGAGGTCCTGAAGCTCAAGAAGGAGGTTTCCCAGCTTCAGAACGAAGCAAAAATACTGCTGATACCGAAGAACCCGGATGATGAGAAAAATACGATTCTCGAGATCAGGGCCGGAACCGGTGGTGACGAAGCAGCGCTTTTCGTAGCGGACCTCTACCGGATGTATCTCAAATTTGCCGAGCAAAACAGATGGCGGGTGGAGGTGATGAGCTCAAGCCCTACCGGTATTGGCGGATTTAAGGAGATCGTTATTTCCATCGAAGGGAAAAACGTCTACAGCCGGTTGAAATTTGAAGCGGGGACCCATCGGGTGCAACGGGTTCCACAGACAGAAACCCAGGGACGTGTGCACACCTCAGCGGTGACGGTTGCTGTCCTCCCGGAAGCTGAAGATGTTGATATTGAGATTAATATCAATGACTTGAAAATAGACACCTATCGTTCTCAGGGAGCTGGTGGTCAACATGTCAACACCACTGATTCTGCCATCCGCATCACCCACAACCCGACCGGAATTGTTGTTACCTGCCAGGAAGAGCGTTCTCAGCTCAAAAACAAGAACAAGGCCATGAAACACCTGAAGGCAAAACTGTACGAGGCTCAGTTAGAGGCAGTCATGTCTGAAGAGGCCGAAATGCGAAAGAGTATGGTGGGCAGTGGAGACCGGAGTGAGCGGATACGGACATACAATTATCCGCAGGGACGTGTGACTGACCATCGTATTGGTCTGACGCTATATCGACTCGAAGAATTGATGAACAGTGGTGACCTGGATGAAATTGTGGATAGTCTGACGGCACATTTTCAGGCGGAACTTCTCGACAAGCAGAATGCCATCTGAACGGTTATTCCCCGCACCCTGACCTGCGCTTAATTTTGGTGTCGTTCTCCCTGTCTGCCGACCAGACACACATTCAACTTTCCATATAGCTTTTCATCAGGGAACGCAGCATGGCAATCGCCTTGGTCCGCATCTGGGACACCCGGGATTCGGTAACGTCAAGGATGGCCCCGATCTCTTTAAGATTCAGCTCTTCATTGTAGTAGAGGGACAGGACCAGTTTTTCTTTTTCCGGCAGTGCATTGATCGCTTCGATAACCATTTCCTGAGCCTCAAGACCCAGAAGCGTCTCAACCACATCATCCTCATTCGGATCCGCCAACGTCTCAAGGATATCCAGTTTTTCATCTGAGCCGGCAAATGCGCCCATACTGTCCAGGGATAAAAGCGGAATCGGTTTGGCTTTATCTAAAAAATCAGGAAGTTCCCTTGGTTTTAGTCCCAGTTGTTTAGCCAGTTGTTTGTCCGTGGGGTGGTCAATGCTTTCCGATCGTAAATCTGAGTAGGCGTTTTCCAGTTTTGTGCTGTTGTCCCGGACGGATCTCGGAATCCAGTCCTTAGCCCTCAAATCGTCCAGCATGGCGCCCCGCACACGGATCTCTGCATATGTCTTGAATTTGGCTCCCCGCTGGGCATCGTATTTCTCCATCGCTTCCAGCAGACCCATCATTCCAGCCTGGATCAGGTCATCCAGCTGGAAACTGGTGGGAAGTCGGGCGGCAAGTCGATTGGCGATATGCTTGACCATGGGGGCATATTCCAATACGACGGCTTCCCGATCCACCGGTTTTTGATTCAAGTAGGGATTTTGCATGAAATGCGATATAAAAAATTACTATTTCAGTTAATTACGTATTTACCACGTGCCCTACCGGGTTTTCCAGCAGGATCAGTCATTAGAAAAAGCAAATCGCATGCCTTTCTACCCTTATATTCCGTAAAATGAACCAAATAGCTATTTTAACCGGGACGGAAAAATATCCAGGGAGGTGTTATTGCGAGAGAAAAGTCAACAAAGGTTCAAGGAATCAGTCTTTTTTCCAGGAACCGAGTCTTTTCCAGAAAGAGGTTTCCTTCTCTTCTACAAAAGTGTCACCAGAGCGGTTGACGATTTGTGCGGCCAGTGTCCGAAATGCTTTCCCGGCCGGGGAGTTTGGAAATAATAGTGAAATGGGTTCCTGGTGCCTGACGGCTTTGATAAAATTTGGATCCCGGGGGATATTCCCCAGCAGTTCCAGGTTAACGGTCAGAAACTTGTTCAAAACCCTTACCAGACGACCATATACATCCCTGGCTTCTGCCGCCTCGGACAGGTTGACAATCAGATTGAAGTGGTGCACCTGATATCTTGAGGACATGATTTTCATCAGTGCATAGGCATCTGTAATAGCGGTCGGTTCGGGATTGGTAACCACGCAGATCTCGTCGGCAGCAGCATTAAAACGCAGGACATTGGAGGAAATTCCGGCTCCGGTATCGATCAGGATATAATCATATTGTGTTTTCAGATTGGACAGTTCACGGAGCATGGACATCTGCTGCTTTGCGGAGAGGGACTGCATTTCACTGATGCCGGACGAAGCTGGCAGGATATGAATCCCGAGTGGTCCCTCGATAATAATGTCATTAATGTGTTTTTTCCCGGTTAAAACATCTTCGATCGTAAATTGGGGAGCGATATTCAGAAGAATGTCGATATTCGCCAGACCAAGATCTGCGTCGATCAGAAAAACCTTCTTACCCATTTTCGCCAGATGGATCGCAAGATTTATGACAATGTTGGTCTTCCCCACCCCGCCTTTGCCGCTGGTAACACTTAAGGAGCGAAAGCGCGGGGTTTCTGTCTGACGGGGTTGCGTGCTGTTTTGAGAAAATCGTTTTCTCAGAATGGATGCTTGGTCTGTCATTATCGTATCGCAGCGTAGAAACAGGTTAAAAATCTGGAAAAGACCGACATTATTATATTTCCATGGCCGAAATATTCAGCAACAGATCAATGAGACGGTCCCTGGAAGCGTTCTCAATATCGTCCGGGACGTTCTGCCCGGTTGTCAGGTATGTCAGTGGCAGTTTAAACCGGATGGAATGGTTAAATATGGATCCGTAACTGGTGGATTCATCCAGTTTCGTAAAAACAATTCCGTTTAGCGGAATCGTGCTGAACCGTTTTGTAATTTCAACCTGGTCGTTGTCTTTAGTGGTCGCACTGAGAACCAGTAAATTGTCAAAGGAATCGTAATTCCTGAGAATCTTTCGCAGTTCTGACATCTGTTGTTCGTCCCTTTGGGAGCGACCCGCTGTATCTATCAGGATCAGGTCTTTTTTCTTGAACTCACCGAGGGCATGGTCCAGCTGAATGCGATCATTGACGACACGAATCGGTACGTTGATGATGCGTGCGTACTCCTGCAACTGTTGTACGGCGGCAATTCTGAATGTGTCCAGGGTGATCAGCCCGATTTTGAGATCCGGGTGTTCAATTTTTTCCCGACCGGCGATCTTTGCCAGGGTCGTCGTTTTACCCACGCCTGTGGGTCCCAGGAAGGTCAGGATCTTGGGCTTTCCGTCAGCGCCTTTGCCCTTCGCTGTCGGTGCAGCGGTTATCCTGATTACCTGCATGAACATACGGGCGACATAGACCTTGACATAGGAGAAATTATCAATCTCCTGTTTTGGGATCTTTTTTTTGACCTCTTCGATCAGCCGTCGTGCGAATTTTTCTTCAACACCGTTGAAGCAAAGCTGCTGGTATAGTGCGATCAGGTTTTCATGCAGATCATCTTCGCGCAGCATGCTGGACTGGTTGACCAGCATGCCCACGAGATTCTTCAGTTCCGAAAGCTCATACCGCAGGTGGGTGACATTTGCTGAATCGTTTATTTCCCGCCGGTAACCCCGTCTCAGATCCGTAACCATTTCTTTTAATTCGGAAATATCCTCCTGCAGGTTTTTGCTCAGCTCAGGTGTCGCTTTGGATTCAATTTTCCGTGGCATTTTGGGTGAATTGTGGAGTATCTCTGTTTCGTATTCGGTTCGTTGCTGCTGTTGCTTCAACAACCCGTTATACTCATTCGGCTTAACCGGTTTTGTCCTCTCATCACGGGCAGCAGTGACTTCCAGGACGTGCTGACCGAACATTCCGAAAGCACCGGTTCCTTTTCTGATCTTGCGGGTTGAAATAATGACAGCTCTGGATCCCAGATCATCCTTAATCAATTTGATGGCTTCCTGCATGTTGGAAGCGGTGTATTTCTTTACCTGCATATTACCAAGTCCCGTTCATGATTTCTTATGAGAAGGAGAGCCCTATAACCTGATGTTGAGTAAAGGAAAAACCGTGCCAACATACCCTGGTACCGCATAAAATGGTCGGACTGACGGGATAAGGCTGTTGAGCACCCGCTTTTCAGGGTATCCAGGGTGCTGGTGAGGGCAGCCCGATACGCTTAACGCAACTTCACCAGATAATGGTTTTTCTGCTTCTGATCAGGGATAATCTGTCTTGCGATACCGGAACCGCTGATCTCCACGGTGATGTTCTCTCTTGCAGCAATTAACAGGACATCCCGGAATGTCTTGTTTTGCAGCCGTTTTACGATCCGTCTGGTGTTCGATTCCTCCCGTGACTCGGAGGCTGCGGGAATGGAAAGGGGTTTGAATACCATCTCGTCTGCTGTCTCATTCATGTCCCCTGTTTGCGGCTTTGTTTTAATCGGAAACTGGCCTGGATAGAGATACCGGGCATGCTCGGCTATTTTTGCGAATACGGGTGCAGCTGTACTGGAATTCAGGTATTTCCGCTGCGGTTCTTCAAGCATGACGAGAATGGTTAGTTTCGGCGCTTCAGCAGGGAAAAAACCGACAAAGGACAAAATGTGATTTTTTGTAGAGTATTCCTGCTTTTGGGAATCGAATATCCGCGACGTTCCGGTTTTGCCGGCAACGGTGGTCCCCTCGATCCTGGCACGAAACCCGGTGCCCCCATCCTGGACAACTGCAACCATGTACGATTTGACTCGCTCTGCCACCTCCTGTCTCAGGATTCTTTTTTTCCGGGTTTCCGGAAGTGGAATCCGCTCTCCGCTGGCGGTTTTTGCCTCTTTAATCACGCTGGGGCTGATGAAAATCCCTCCCGTGGCGATCGTGTTGATAGCCGTGATGATCTGGATGGGCGTAGCTGAAATACTGTGCCCGTACGACATTGTTGCAACATCGGTATCCGACCACTTTTCATAGGGAAAAACCTTGCCTGACGCTTCCCCTGGCAATGCAATATCTGTTTTTTCTCCGAACCCGAATTCACGGATCATACGGTAGAAAATCGGCTTGGGAATCAGTTGACCGATCTTTGCGGCGCAGATATTGGAGGATTTTTGAATGATTTTTTCCAGGGGAAGCCATCCATAAGAAGCAACATCGTGGATGACCCGATCCTGGATCTGGTATTCTCCATTCTCGCAGAAGAAAATATTGTCATCGTCGATGATGTTATTTTCGAGGGCAGAGGAAATGGTGATGATTTTAAAGGTTGAGCCCGGTTCGTATGAAGCGCTCACAGCCCTGTTAAAATAGGTTGCCTGATCAAATTTTTCAAAATTGTTCGGATCATAGTCCGGAATACTGGCAATGGTCAGAATGTTGCCCGTCTGGGATTCCATCACAATCGATATCGCATTTTTGGCATCTGTGATGCGGACCGCCTTTTCAAGTTCCTTTTCCGTGTAGTACTGGATCTTGCTGTTAATCGTCAGCTCCAGAGAGCCTCCCAGGATCTCATTGAATTCAGGTGTGTTGTAAATTGAGTTCCAGATGGAGTGACGGTCCGCGTTGCCCATCAGGTGCTGATCATACTGATACTCCAATCCTTCCAGTCCCTGGGAGTCAATCCCGGAAAATCCGATCAGCTGCGCGGCATGGTTCTGCAGGGGATAAAACCGCTGGTACTCCTTGATCATGTATATTCCTGCAAGATTCAGCGCTTTAATCTGGTCACTGACAGCGGGTTTTGGGTGCCGCTGGATCCAGATAAAGCTTGAATTTGCCACCAGCTGTTTATATATGCGGTCTTCCGGTTGATTGAGAATGGCGCTCAGCTTTCTGGCGCTTGCTTCAGGGTTTTCGACTTCAGCAGGAATGGCAAAAACAGATTCCATGGGTAGAGAGACCGTTAAAATCTTGCCTTCGTTATCCAGAATCGGACCGCGTTGCAGTTTGACGGACATGGTTTGATTGTGCTGCATATCCGCGCGAATATCCAGAGCCGGTTTTTCGACCGTCTGCATGTGCAACCCTCTGAGGAGGATAATCAGAACCACAACCGTAAAGCCGAGCTGCACTCCGTGAACGCGGTTACTGAAGCTCTTAAGAATGATTTTTCTGGTGAAGGGGCTCATCAAACCATGTGATAAAGGTGAAGAAATAACACATTACAATAACGCCTGTCTGCCGGTGGCATTTGATATTCAAACCCTGTCTACGGGGCTTTTTCCGCCGTTTTTCCCGTGATTTCAATCAGCTGCTTGGGTTCGGGTCTCCGCAGGTAGATACTGTTTCGGGCGATATTTTCAACATTGGATAACTTTGTCAGATACCGCTCCTCGAGTTGCAGTGGCAGGATGGAAGAGATAATCTTTCTTTTTTCCATCATCAGCTGCCTGACCTTCTTCTCTGTGCGGGTGTAGTCAATCCGTTGCTGCACGAAAAAAAGCGCGACAAGAAAGAGGATCGCCCAGGTCAGGATGAATTTGAAGGATGAGACCTTCGGGTGCTCCATCTTTTTACGCACGAGGCGTGTTGTGTTTTTGGGACTTGAAACAGGAAAATCTTTCATTGTTTTTCAGTCACTCTGAGTTTTGCACTTCGAGATCGGGGATTTAATTCCATTTCGGTTTCACCCGCCTGTATGAGTTTGGGTTTCAAGGTTTTTGCGACCGGTTTCAAACCACATATACAATATGGAATATCTTTGGGACATTGACATGGATGTTCCCAGACATGAAATTTTTTCTTAACCTCCCGATCCTCCAGGGAATGAAAGGAAATGATTGCCATGCGCCCACCGGGGGTCAACAATTCGATCGCGTTCGTCAACAGGTTTTTGAGCTCATCCAGCTCGTTGTTGACAGCTATCCGAATTGCCTGAAAAGTTCTGGTTGCCGGATGCAATCTGCCAAACTGGAATTTCTTTGGAACAGCTTCTCTTATACAATCGGATAACTGTTGAGTTGTCAAGAGCGCCTTTTTGCTCCTTTGCCGGGCAATCTGCTGTGCGATTTTCTTTGCGAAAGGTTCCTCTCCGAATTGACGAATGATCGCTGTCAAATCCTGTTCGCTCCAGTTGTTTACCAGTTCGAATGCCGTGAGTGGGCTGTCCCGGTCCATGCGCATGTCCAGCGGGGCATCTTGACGAAAGGAAAAACCTCTCTCTTTCTGATCCAACTGAAATGATGAAACCCCAAGATCCGCCAAAATAAAATCAGCCCTGACATGGTTGTCGATCAGGAACCGGCTGGCACTCGAAAACCGGTCATGGATGAGATGAACCCGGTCCCGGAAAGGGAGCAGCTTTTGTTTAGCGGCAATCAGGGCATCATTGTCACGGTCGACTCCCCAGAGAACCAGCTTTGGAAAATCCGTCAATAACCGGACGGCATGTCCAGCGCCACCCAGGGTAAAGTCAATCATCACCGCAGCGCGGTTCGGCAGCAGGGCGTGGACTTCTTCCAACAGTACGGGGGCGTGATAAAAATCCAATTTGTTCTGGCGCCTCATTCAGAACTGATGCATGATAGCAGGAAAACATGCATTCAATTCGGTATTTGATCATAATCCATGCCTGAAAAACGAACAGACAGATGAAGGTTGTCATTCAGAGAGTAAAGAAAGCGAGTGTTTCAGTAAATCAAAAAGATGTTGGCAGCATCAAAAGGGGATATCTGCTGCTGGTCGGATTCGACCAGGGGGACCGGCCGGATCTGCTCAGCCCCATGTTGAATAAGATTTGCCAGTTGAAGTTGTTTCCGGATGACCAGGGACGGTTTGCCCATTCCATCATTGAGGTGTCGGGTGAACTATTGATCGTATCCCAGTTTACACTCTCTGCCGAACTTAAAAAAGGGAAAAAACCCAGTTTTACCAGAGCGATGGATCCGGTTGAAGCGGAAAGCCTGTATACCCGGTTTGTGGATTTGAGCCGACAAACAGGGATCTCTACCCAGACGGGTATTTTTGGTGAGCTGATGCAGGTATCCCTTCAGAATGACGGGCCTGTCACCATCCTGATGGATTCCAGAGAGCTGTTTCCATCATTGTACCAACCCGGATCCGGATAAACCAAACTGAGAAATGCCTTTGAAGCTTCATATCACAGAAGAATCCCTTAATTTGTTTGTCCTGGATTTATGGAAAGACCTTCGCCACCTGGATGTGGTCGATCTGGCTGGAAGGAAGGTGATTCGGCGATTTGCAGACAACAGTACGACGATCCAGGAAGAGTTGGTGGTCATCAATCGTCTGCAGGCCAAAGCGCCTTTCAAAATTCCGGAAATTCAGGAGCATACCAGCCGCTACATCGCTTTCAGATACATTGAAGGGACCCGGGCCTTTAATCTGCTGATGGATTTGAAAACCTTGTATAGAAAGGAGAAAAAAGCGCTTTACAGGGATCTGGCACTTCAGTTGCTGGACCTCCTGGAGGATGATTTAAGATCCTTTCAGGCAGTGACAATGGGGGATGCGGTCTTTACAGCGGATCGTCGCTCGTATCCGGTCAGCGAAAAATTGAGTGCCCTGTATCGTATTTTGACCTCCATTTTACCGGGGACATGCGATTTTATGCAGATCACTGAGGATCTGGACCGGATTGCAGCCCTGTATATTCAAAATGCAACCAACCCTTTTCGGGATGCAACCCCAAAGAATGTTATTCTTGAAATACCGGCTCTTTTCCAGCAGCGATTTTCCTCCTATGAGGAGCGTCTGGCCACGTTGAAGGAAATGTGCCTGTCAGGAACCCTGAACCGGTATCTGGAGAAGGAGAAAATCTACCAGATAGATTTTTCAGGGTGCAAATTCCTTTGCCCGCAGGGTGATGACTGGATTGCGTTGAATGCGCACGAGTCATCTGCCTGGTTGAGATCGGCAGATCGGCCGCCGTCTCCCGGCGAAGGGCTGACAGGACTCTGCACAAAATTTGTTCGGTTCTCGCGCTTTGGCGGTCGAAAACTGGCTTACCGACTGTTGAATTATGAAGCCTATAACGTCCGGTTTATGCATGACAACGAGGCCACCTATTTTTTCGAGCTGGCCAATATCTGTCAGTATCTCAGGGATCACAATATCATCCGGAGCAGCCACCTGGGAGATTTGATGAATCACCTCTTCCAGATGTCCAGTTTTAAACCGGCACGGGATTATCTGCAGGAGGCACGGCCGCTTGACAATCGAAGAGCCTATTATTCCGATGTGTATCCCAATTGAGGATTCCCCACCGGCATGCTTGGTCAGTTGCGGTGGTCTGACAGCGTAAGGAGGTCTGGTGTGCCAAGTGGGGTGATGGGTTCAGGTGTGACGCGATCAGGCAGTTTGATGAGTTGGCAACCATCCGGTATCTCCAGTTCTTCGTAAAGAAGATGGGTTTTGCCCAGATAGGTTTTGGAAAGGTGCATTGGCAGCAGGAAATCCGGCTGCAGTTCCCGGATCAGTTGATTGAGGTCCGAAGTGCAGAGGTGACAGGATCGCCGGGCTTTTTCAAGCTGTGCTGAAAGGTAGGTGCATTCGCAAACCAGCAGTGTTACCCCCTCAAAAAGGTTCAGAATCTTGTTGATGTTTGACTTTGAGAAACCGACATCCGTCAGGTACCCGATACTTGAGACCGCCTGTTTTTTAGAGATCTTCTCATAAAGCCCATGTGCTTCTTTCTCTGTAATGATAATCGATCGCTCCCCGTTGCATTGTTCGATTGTCATGACGGGAAGTGGAAGATGACCACTGTAAAAATGTTCTTTCAACTGGGGAATCCAGGGGCCCCGGACCAGGCCCTGCTGGCTGACCCGCTCTTCATCGATCAGGAACACCGGTTTTTCCGTGAACTTGACTATCAGGGTCGGAATCCTGTGATCGCAAAGGACTCCATCAACAACCACTGAACGGTTTTCGGTCAGGTGCCGGCCATTCTTGTCAACCGTTTCAATAAACCGGCGTTTAAATCCCTCGGCGCCAGGTAAACTGTAAATCTGTATTTCATCCTCCGATACTTCATGGACTCTGAACCGGCAAAAGAAATCCTCAACCAGATTCCAGTCATACCCTTGCAGTTTGGCCGCCAGTTTTCTTGAAATATCAGGTGGTCCGAATAAGTCGATGGTCTTTGAAGAAACCAGGATTGAGCGGGTAAACTTGTCTATCCCGATAAAATGATCCATGTGGGCATGGCTGATAAACAGCGAGCCGACAGATTTTAACGTCCGCTTGGCCAGGTGATCCAGTTGTCCGCAATCGACCAGGATATTCTGTTCCGGCGGGGGAACACGGATAAAAAGCAACGGATCATCCAGTAAACCGGAAAAAAAAGAGGGGGACAGAGAATGGAAGGGATTCTGTTTTTTCATACCGTAAAATGAGGGTTTTGTAGAGGATATTCGAAAAATCTTCTTTTGAAAATTAACATAATTAAAAATCAAATAAAATGGTTTTCTTTTCTTCCCAAAAATCCATTTTTATATTATATCTGAACAAATAAATCTCTTGGATGAAATACACCGGACAATCCTTCCCCTCCTTTTATCGGGCGGGGATACCCGGCGGTTTTAGGCGACGGGAGACTCAATAGGATCATTGACCGCCGGATGTTTCGTCCGGATTTGTCCGCTGTGAATTGCCAGTCTTCAAATAGCCATCATCCTGTCGAGATGGGATGTCGGATTTCGACAGCAAACGTTAGCCTTTTTTCGGTGTTTTATCCCATATCTACATTCAACCAATATTATCGGGTTGCGGGTATTTACCTGTATCCGCCCTCAAATTTGTTCTTGTAATAGGAGGTTCAATGCATAAAAGTCATGTGGAAAGCAAAATACATAACATCGCTGTTGTTGGAAAAGACGGTGTTGGGAAAACGGAACTGGTCAATGCACTGTTAAAATTTCAACCCAAACAGCTGGCGACTGACGTCATTGAACAACCTGAGGAGAAAGAGCGGGGCTACACGATTTATACAAGTTACTACCATCTCGATAACGGTGCGGATACGATGAATATCATCGATACACCGGGGAATACAAATTTTCTCTCCAGCTTGAATGTCGCGACCTATGTCAGCTCCGGAGCTGTTTTTGTGGCTTCCACCGCCAGCGACGCGGCCGGTGCATTCCGGATATGGGAGAGCCTCAATAAGAACCGGACCCCACGGGTTATTTTCATGAATATAGCGGACCCATCCCAGGGAAGCTTCAGCGATTCGCTGTCCGCCATCGAGAAATCCTTTTCGGTCAAACCCGCCGTTCTTTATATCCCCTGGATTGAAGACAATCAAATGGTCGGCATCATCGATATCATCAATCAAAAACTGATCCGGGGAGCGGGTGATAAAACCGCCGTGGAGGACCTCCCCGAGGCAGCCATGGAGGAGGTTGAGGTTTATCGCAGTGTCACCTATGAACGTCTGGCCGAGTTGGATGATGAGTTGATGGAGTACTATATCGAGGAGAAACCGGCACCGGATGAACTGATGGTGAAAGTGCTCTCGGAGGGATTGAATTCATGCGCCATTACACCCGTGCTGACAGGCGCAATTGCCGAGCATATCGGCATTGACAACCTGTATAATTTTATCAGGATCAACTTCCCGACATTTCAAAAAGGTGCCACCTGGGTCGGCAGACAAACCAATGCGGATGATGCTGAACCTGTTGAAAGAATGCCGAAGCCGGAAGAGCCGTTTTCTGGTATAACATTTAAAACAGTCTATGATCGGTATGTGGGAAAGTTGAACTACCTGCTGGTAGTCTCCGGCGTGTTTAAGAAAGGGCTCAAGCTTCAGAACAGTTCCATTGGCAGAAAGGCACAGACCGGGCGGTTTTACATCATGAATGGGGATAAGACCGACGAGATCGAAGAAGCATTCCCGGGAGATATTGTTGTTCTGGAAAAGGTCGAGGAACTGGAGACAAACCAGACCATCTGTGATGCAGAAAACCCCATCGTCTATGACCCGATACCATTTCAGGTTCCCCGATACACCAATCGGCTTGAAATGACCAACAGCAGCAAAGACGGTCGTATTATGGATGCGCTCAACAAGACGGTGGTTGAAGATCCAACGCTGCGCATGGAATATAACAATGAAACCAATGAAATGCTGCTGTCTGGAATCGGTTTACTGCATATTGATGTGGTGAAGGAACGACTCAAGTCTCTTTATGACGTAGAAATCACCCTGATGCCGCCGACTGTTGGCTATCTGGAGACAATCAGGGGCAAGGCGACCGTTCAGGGGAAATACAAAAAACAGAGTGGTGGTCACGGACAATATGGTGATGTGCATATCACCATGGAACCATTACCGCGGGATGGTGGATTTGAATTTGTGGATAAGATTGTCGGTGGTGCCATTCCCAGGAATTACATTCCCAGTGTCGAAAAAGGGGTCAAGGAAGCGTTACTCAAAGGGACGCTGGCTAAATATCCAGTGATCGATGTGAGAGTTACCCTGTTCGACGGAACCTTTCACAATGTGGATTCCTCTGATTTTGCCTTCCAGCGGGCAGGATCCATGGCGGTCAAAAAAGCACTTCCGGAAGCCAAACCGGTGATCCTGGAACCGATCATGGAAGTGGAAATTGATGTTCTGGAGGCGGATGTGGGAAAAGTGACCAAGGACCTTTCTGGAAGAAGAGGCAAGGTGAACGGGTATTCCTACAACGAATTTACAACCGTGATTCAGGCAGAGGTGCCGCTGGCAGAGTTGATGGATTACACACCGGCTTTGCGGGGAATGACTGTTGGTTTGGGTTTATACTCCATGAAGCTGAAATCATATGAAATTCTAGCCCCCAACCTTGCTGAAAAGGTTATCGCAGCAAGAAATCCCGAAGAGGATTAGTTGATCGTCCCCGGGGAGATTCAACGCGATTCTCCCCGGGGGTCCCCCCCTCTCCCCAATTCAGTATCAAGCCCTGCCTGTTCCCATTCAATAAACCGCTGTGCGGCCTACTCAAAATATGTTCCTCATCCCCTGGTCAATTCCGGTGGTTGAGCGTTCCTTTTCATGGGACTATCCACTGCCGGCGGTTCGAAAGGACAGCACAATCCCCGGTCCGGCGGGCATAGACCTGCTGAATCAAATTGTGGCCGTATTTCTGCATGACAAAGGCAGGATGTGTTCCCGGGGACTGCTGCCTGTTCCGAAGGTTTGAGGATTTCGATACCGGTTCGGTCCCTGAATGGGCATATCTTTTGAATGAAGGAAAGAAGCCGTTCCAAAAACAGGCACCAGAACAGGATTTGACCCATGTTTCGATTCTCACTACAGATCGCCCTGGATGTGCGGGCTCGCCAGGAAAAAATGAAGATGAAGGATTTGGCGGAGAAACTGGCGGTCGAGCAGCATATTACGAATCAGATCGATAAGATCAGGGAAGACACCCAGGCTGCTGAAACCGGGATGAATCAGGCAAAACAAGCTCGGATATTCACAATCAGGCAATTGAAATCGCTCAGCGGGTTCAAAGGGAGAATGAAACACACGCTGGCCCTGCGGATGAAAGAACTGGCCGTTGCCAAAAAAGCGGTCATGGAAAAACAGGAGGCCCTGATAGAAGCCAGCAGGTCAAAAAAGACACTGGAGATCCTGAAGGAAAAAGAAGAGAAAAGGTATTTGGAAAAAATTTCCACAATTGAACGAAAGAACATGGATGAAATTGCCGGAAATCAGTTTGCACAGAAATTACGCCATTGAAACCGAGAGAGAAGCGTAAGGAGTGATGTTTTGAAAAAATCGATGATTGGATTGATGTTCATTCTGGCATTGCTGTTCAGCGCGCAACCGATATACGCCATGTCAACAGTCAAGGGCTGGATTAACAAAATCAGACCTGGGACTTTTGAATCGGCTGATGCGACCACGGATGCAGCAACTGGCAGGGTCAGGGTTTTTTCAGAATCAGAGATGAAAGTCCTTACGGCTCTTTCAAAACGGGAAGAAGAGCTGAAAAAGAAGGAAGCCCTGCACCAGCAGCGGGCAGCGGAATTAAAAACGCTCTCCCAGGAGATCGAGCAGAAACTCGACCAGATACGAAAGCTGACCGCCGATTTCGAAAGCAAACGGCAGAAGCGTCAGCAGATGGATGAAAAGGATATTACCAAGACAGTCAGACTTTATGAAACGATGGATCCGGAGAGAACAGCCATATTTTTCAACCAGATGGACCGCATCACCGCAACCCAGATTATCATGAGGATGAACCCCAGAAAGGCGTCGGCCGTATTGGAACTGTTGGATCCGAAGGTGGCAGTGGATATTACAGAACTGGTCACACGGTTTAAAGCAGATCGGAGAAGTCTGGCCGGAAACTAGAAAACAGTGATCCATCCTCGCCCAGGAGGATCTTTTTAGTCATGTCATAAGAAAGCAGATTGGTCGTCACGGATGACAGCCAGCTATAATTTCCAAGGCAGGAGAGATGAATGAATGTTTCACAGGCAAACCATACACCCCAGAAAACCGCCACAACAGAATCAAGTCAAAACATCCTCACCATCATTGACAGCGAAGAATTTCTGAACCATCTGAATCTGGCTCAGCAGGGTACCGAGTGGTATACCAAAACCGAAGTCAAGAGTGATAAGGAAAGAGAAAACGAAGAGCAGCAGACAAAGAGACGGAAAGCGGAGGATCTTGAAGATGATTTGGTTGTTGGATTGACGAATCAGGTGTATTTCAGCCAACAGAAACAATTGGAGGCAATTGAGTCCGACAGCAAGATGCTGGCTACCGAACGAAAGGCACGCACAAGTGCGAAATATCTCGAAAAAAATAATCTCCACACGCCTGCTGTGACCATGGAAGGTGAAGACAAGAGCGCTGAAAACACATTTACAAAGATGATGGCGGGTGAACTGAAAGAAGCCCAGACAGGCCAGCCTGGTAAAGAAACCCTGACCCATCCCGCCAAACCGGAGACAGATGAGAGCGGAAAGGCCGGACGCAACCCGCTGCTGAAACCTGGTGAAACCGTAAATAGCGATCCTGCCCAGCGGTTCGATGCCAGCCTGGTCCGCGGACTGAATACGGCAGCCGCGGCAAAAACGGGAATAAAATTCCCGGAAAAAGGAATCACCGAATTGTCAAGGATGTCATCATTGGAATCCAATATCGGAAAAAATTCCGGCAACAGGTCTACTGCCAAGATCGCTTCATTGTCCAATATTGCCGGTGAAAACTCCCTGGCAAACCGGGGAGCGCAAGGGGGTCTGAAAGCTGAAACCAGTGCGGGCAAAGCATCAACCCCGATCAATATCAAGGAGGTGGTTGGTAGAGTCAAGATCATGATCTCGAGTAAAACAAATGAGATGGTGATGAAGCTGTCGCCGGAGCACCTGGGAAAGCTGGAGATACAGCTCAAAAAAGAGGGTGATAAAATGATAGGGCGTTTCACTGTCGATAATCTGCAGGCAAAAAAAGCCCTCGAAGCCGAACTTCCCCAGTTGAAAACGGCACTGACAGAGCAGGGGATCCATATCGAAGAGTTCACTGTCACTCTCAACGCCGATGACGGGTCGAACAGTTCATTCGCTTTTAATCATCGGGAGGGGGGAGATACCGGTCACTCCAGAAACACCGGCGTCATGGAGAACGAAACCCGATCAGGATCACCCGTAGCTGGAAACAAGGGCAGTTCTATTCAGAGGAACGCGTCCGGGCTGAATATCTATGTATAACTTCTACAAAGGATAAAACATGAGTGTTGATACACAACATGCGTTGAATCAGGTGCAGACTTCACTGCGAAACAGGGCGGCGACACCTGTTAAATCATCGGATAAGCTGGAAAAACAGGATTTTATGAATCTGTTTCTGACGCAAATGAGTAATCAGGACCCGGTCTCTCCAATGGATAGTGGTGCCATGATGTCACAGCTTGCACAACTGGGAACGATGGAGCAGCTTGAAAAGCTGAACGGTCAGGTTAAGGACCTGAACCTGACACAAAAGGATATCTCCCGGTTTCAGTCCCTTCAATTCCTCGAAAAGGATGTCCTGATGGAATCTGAGGGTATCAAACTGGGGCAGGGCAGCGCCAAGCCGATATATTATTCGTTGGATAATGAGGCCAATAATATTGGTCTCACCATCGAAGCGGAAGATGGCAGCCCGGTTTTTTCCCAGCAGCTTGGGCTTACAACCGCGGGCAAACATGAATATCTGTGGGATGGCAAGAACAATGAAGGTGTCATGATGCCGGACGGCAACTATAAAATACGATTGCTGGCATTCGATACAAAAGGGAATTCAACACCTTTGGAGATATTTAACTCCGGTCGTGTTGCCCAGGTAGAGTACCGGAATGGACAACCCTGGTTAAAAACCAAGTACGATACCATGCCTATTTCCAAAGTCAAGACGATCAACACCTTGTCAAGCAGAACCTTTGGAAACGCCACTCCGCTGCCAATTATTCAGAATTTGCCACCAAAAGGATCGATTGTCAGCGGCAGGGATGATGAACTGAGAAAAAAGTAGAGCGGGTTTCATGGTCAGGCTGGGATAAGCGGTCGAATCCGGACACCCCCCGGGAATTTAGGATTGGAGTAGATGACAACAAACAAGGAGAATAGGTTATGATTGGTTCTTTATATTCAGGTGCAAGTGGCGTCCAAACTCATTCTGACAGTATGACAGTCACCGGTAGCAACATCGCCAATGTCAATACAATGGGTTTCAAATACAACCGGGTTAATTTCCAGGACCTCCTTTCCAATTCCATGGGAGGGGATACCAAGGTCGGAAAGGGGGTGAAGATCGGGAATATCCAGAATATCCATACCCAGGGATCGTTTGAGATGACAGAAGTGGAAACGGATGTCGCTGTCGACGGCAACGGGTTCTTTTCTCTCAAGGACGCGGGCGGTAAACTGTATTATACCCGGGCGGGACAGTTTGTGTATGACAATAAGGGGTTTCTGACCAGCCAGGATGGTAAATTCGTTCAGGTCAAAGATGTTAATCCCGATACCAATGAAAGTATCGGACCCTTGAAAAACATCAACATCCTGGATCAGATCGATCCGCCGACACCCACAGGGGACGGCCTGAAAGCGAATACCGGGGTCAATATCAAGGCCAATCTGGATACCAACGCTGAAATTATCGACGTTGCGCTGGACTACAACAATGTGCGCATGGAGATGTATAATTACTCGACGTCCGTGACCGTCTATGATTCTAAAGGAAACGAGCATTCCGTGAATGTCGTTTTTCGTAAACTTGCCGATAAACCTGAAGATATCGACCCGGCGACCAACCAGCCGATTCCCGGGACAGCTATCAAGAACAACTGGCAATGGATGGTGCTTGCGCCGGGTGAGATTTTGGAGGGTGGTGTGCCTGGCGTCATGAAAGCTATGGGAGGTGGGTTTCTGGAATTCAGCGATGACGGCCGGCTGGTCAGTGATACCCCCGGTCTGATACAGGTACCGCCTCTACCGGCCAATGCCCCTCCGGGCACGCCACCGCTGCCACCGGAAATGGTGCGGCAGCCGATTGTTCCGAATCAGCCGACCCAGGTTGATTTCACCTTTCTGGATGCCGGTCCCACAGCCCAGAAAATCGGGTTCCGGTTTGGTACAGGCAGTAATCCGGATGATCCGACAGATATGCGCACCGGTATGGACGGCCTGACCCAGTTCGCTTCCGAGTTCAAAATCATCAGTGCCACAGCGGATGGAATTAAATCCGGGAAGATTGAAAGTATCTATATCCGGGAAGATGGCACCATTGACGGCGCCTTTGATTCAGGCAGGGTGAAAGCTCTGGGCAGAATGATCCTGACTGATTTTAAAGCCAGGGAAAAGCTCCAGATTAGAGGAGAAAATCTGTACTCCCAGACATTTGAATCCGGGCCGGCCATCATCAACGATCCTGGCAAGGGTGGTATGGGCTCCGTGAACTCCAAATCGCTGGAACATTCCAATGTCGAACTCTCACGGGAGTTCGTGAACATGATTGAGGGACAGCGGGCGTTCCAGGCCAACGCCAAAACCATCACCACCAGTGATGAGATTCTGTCCGATCTGATCCAGATGAAACGGTAAATGAGGTCATCCGTTTAGAACAGGACACTCAGAGAATCCCCGTTGTGTATCCGCTGAATTGCTTTGGCAAACAGCGGCGCAACGGACAGCACCGTGATTTTCTTACAGATCTCAGGCTTCTTCCCCAGCGGGATGGTGTTGGTGACGATCAATTCGTCCAGCGAACTGGCATTGATCTTATCCAGTGCATTTCCGCTCAATACCGGGTGCACCACAGCGGCCCGGATTGTCTGCGCCCCCTTCTCCTTCAGAAAATCGGCCGCTTTACACAAGGTCCCAGCTGATGCAACCTCATCATCGATGATCAAAGCATGTTTGCCATCAACATCGCCAATCAGGTGGGTGGGGATGACCGTATCTGAATTCCCGATCCGACGTTTGTCGATAATGGCCATCGGCAGATCCAGACGATTCGCATATCGTCCCAGGTGCTTTGCTTCACCCACATCCGCTGCAACAATGACGAAATTGCTTAAATCCTGTCTTTTCAGATAGTCACAAAAAACGTCCACAGCCAGCAGCTGATCGACGGGGACATCGAAAAATCCCTGAATCTGGTGGGAGTGAAGCTCCATCAGCAGAAAACGGTCGGCACCAGCGGACTGCATCAATCTCGCCATCAATTTGGCTGCGATGGAGATCCTGGGCTGGTCCTTCTTGTCTGATCTGACATACGGGAAATAGGGCAATACCGCTGTCACTCGGGAGGCTGAGGAGTGTTTCAGAGCATCCAGCAGTAAAAACGTTTCCATAATATTATCACTAACCGGCGGACAGGATGATTGAATGACAAAAATATCTTCCTCCCTGACGTTATCCAGGATCTTGACCAACATGTTTTCATTGCTGAAGAAAACCGTTTCAATGGGTGAAAGCTCGCAGGCCATATGGTCGCAAATATCCAGGGCAAAACTTTTATGGGAGCTGCCGCTGATGATTTTTAAATTGCCTAACATAACGTGTCCTGATTGGTTTAGGGATTATAAACAGTGAATGACGAGCCTGTAAAAACGGGTATTACTGATCTTAAGGTGACGATGCCAGGTCTGCCTCCCAGGGCAAGCTGACATTGCGTGCTTAGCTTTGATTCGCCTAGGTACCATAGAAGGATATCACCTTGACGGCCTTATTGGGTGCCAGGAATACACGAATTTCATCTCCCAGCTGGGTTGTAATGACATCGGGTTTGGAATCGAAGGAGAGGATATAGTCCTCTCCTTCGGGAACCATGATCAGTTCATTTCGGCTGGATACGATACCGGAGGAAAACTCCAGGGGTCTTTTCAGGTTCGGAAACAGTACCCTGAATCCAAAGGCATCGATATCATTGCTGAATGGACTTCCGCCCGCATTGTAGTACCAGGCATGGCTGCCCATGCCGGTACAGCAGAGGATCCCCGAACAATTAAAATCCTGCTCGATCCCTGATTGATGCAGGGTGATGTCACAGGTCTGATACGATATTTTCTGCCCGAAATAGATGTCGTTGACGCCGTAGCGGTCTATCAACTGATCGTTGATTTTAACCTGCAGCCGTTTCCACTTGTCGATGAAGAAATCCCCATGGATCAGGCGTTGCAGATGACTTTCCAGATTCAGGCGATTGATGGACGTCAGCGCACCAAAGCTTCCCAGTCCGGCTTTGGGTTTGTAGTCTGAATTCATGCCCAGCAAGACGGAATTTTCAAACTGTTGGGCACAGGATAAAAATGTACCATCCCCACCACAACTGATAACCAGGTCGTTTTCTGATGGATTGATGGTATCGATATCTTTTTCTGGAATATAATGGATGTCCAGCTTCAATTGACCGGCGATCTTCTTCAGCTTTGCAATAAAATCCGTCTGATTGTCTCGACTTGTCCGGATCTGTTCCCTTTTTGAGTCATTCAATCGATTGAACATGGACTGACGGAGATCTGACGCATTGTGATAGTCGAACTCAGACAGTTTGATGATGCAATAGATATTCTGAAAACGGGGCATGGGGCAACTTGAAATCGTGTCAGGGAAGATTAAGGTTGTTGTGCTGTCAGCATCCTATCGAAAAACAGTCCGGTCTTTCAACCACTCTTCTCGGACTGACAGACTTAGATCAGGAAATCCTTGAGTTTTTCCATAAATGTTTTTTTCATGGGCGAGCTGTCCTCTTTCGATATGGAGGCGAACTCTTCCAACAGTTCCTTTTGTTTGCGGCTGAGATTGGTGGGGATTTCAACCACGATTCTGATATAGAGGTCCCCTGTCCCACTACGCTGCAACCGCGCTATTCCTTTGTTCTTCAAGCGGAACACCCTGTCATTTTGAGTTCCGGCAGGGATGGTCAGGCGGGCTCTCCCTTCCAAGGTTGGCACCTCGATTTCAGACCCCAGTGCCGCCTGGGTGATGCT
>Ga0180009_10001189_pt1 | contig 32511 bp, 31 predicted proteins | sample OS_PC_MetaG_FD_123537 | JGI IMG/M metagenome (GOLD analysis project Ga0180009, IMG submission 123537) | Groundwater microbial communities from the Aspo Hard Rock Laboratory (HRL) deep subsurface site, Sweden - OS_PC_MetaG | ecosystem: Environmental > Aquatic > Deep subsurface > Groundwater...
GAGCTGAACCACTGGACTCCCGACGGCTCCACATGCAGCCCCGGCACCGTCTCCAGCACCTCGTCCAGGGTGGTGGCGCCCATGCCCTTGATATCCTCGGCGGTGATGACCGAAGCCACCGAGGGGGCCAGATGCACCGGCTTGAGCGAGCCGGTGGCGGTGAGCAGCAGCCGGTCGGTGCGATAGACATCCTCCTCCTGCGGTCCCTGACCGAACATTTTATCAAAGGCCTCAATTTCGGCCTTGCCGGTGGAAACAGGTGGAGAATCCTGTGCCAGCGTCACGGTGGCACAGGACAAACACAATAAAACCGCTGTTGTCATAACCCGGTTTTTGCGCATCTCCCCTCTCCCTTGCTCAGTTGAAAAACGTCGAACAGGGGTGTGAAGAAATTTCCCTCCGTAAAAACCCTGCTGACTCTTTCCAGTTTATGGGGCGAGGCATAAAAAATCAAGAAAACATTCGCCCGGGAAAAAGGGAGAAATCTTTTAACTTCATCGGGTTAGCAGGGGAAGGAATATCCGGCATTGCCGATTTCGGCTCAAGGGATAACAGAGGTGGCCATATCCAGCACCTGGGGCGAGACAGACAGCCCAATCTGTTCTGCGGTTTTGATATTGACGAATAGCTGGGTGCCGATGGGCCCCATCACCCCGATCTCTCCGGGCTTCTGACCGTGCAGCAGAATGTTGCGGGCCATGGCCGCAACCTGACCGCCGATCTGGGCGAAATCCGGGTTGACCGTAAACGCCATGCCCATCTTGGCCAGATTCTGAGTCTGCCCGACGCAGAAAAGTTTCTCCTTCAGGCAACGGTTCTCAAGCCAATCCATATTTTCCAGGGTGTAAACAACAGGGTCGTTCAGCAGCCAGAAGGCATCAATCCTGCCCGCCAGCAGCTTGAAGGCTCGCTGAAAATCATTCGAACGGTCAATGGGCTCGGCTACCAGTTCCAGGCCGAGCAGGGAGGCCGCCTCCCTGGCCTGGGAGAGAATTGTTTCCGAAAGAGGACTGTAGATCAGCCCGATACGCCGCATGGACGGCAGGAACATGGTCATATTGACAAACTGGGCGCCGGGCGAGATTTCGGCGGCGATCCCGGCAATATTGCTGCTGCCGTCCAGCAATTTATAACGCTGCCAGTTCAACACCATGGCGAAAAGAACCGGAATATCCTGACGATCATGGGTCCAAAGCTTTGCCGCATAGGCGGCTTTGGCGCCCAGGGCGAAAATCAGAGCCGGCTTGACAGCGAAAAGCTTTTCCTTCAAGCCGGGATCATGGGCAAGGTCGCCATGCAGATTGAAAACCTGCACCGGCATCCCTATCTCTTCGCTGAAAATGGAAACCTGCTGCCCATAGGCCGCTTCGCTGTCCGAGAGCAGGACGGCAATCGGACCGTCGGAGGCTGCAGCCGGCGCCGGGACACCGACCCAAAGTCCAAACACCAGGAATATGAGGAGTACTCTTTTATGCATCGAGTTATTCAGCATTGGGAACCCGCCACGCATCGATGTGCAGCATTTCCATAACGCGTGCTGCTTTTCCGCCGTCTTTGCCTGCAAGAAGAACCTTTCGCATCCTTTCGACCTCTTTGGCCGGAACCGCGCCGTTAACATAACAGAGTACCGGCAGAGGGAGTGGGTCCGAAACGGCAAGGGTTTTGACCGTCTTGAGAAGACGGGGGTTGATGTTGCCGATATGATCCAGGTTGTCCTGGGAAACGAGTGCCGCCTTCACCTGCCGCAGGGTCAGGGCAAAGATGGCGTCGGAATCCTTGGCGGTGGTGATGAAATTGAGTTCTTTACCACGGATGCCTATGCGCTTGAAGAGAGCCTCATCCAGCACGGTAAGTCCGGCCTGCCCCACCGGCGTCATGGCAATGGTAGTCCCGGCCAGATTTTCCGTTGTCAACGCCGAATCAGCACCGACGAGCAGCACCTTGCGGTAGGATGTCTTCCCTTGACGGACCGGAACCAGAAACGGCTTGAAGCGTTTATCATTGCCGTCCTGACGAAGATACCATTCCGGCATAAAAAGAAAAGCCGAACTATCGCTCCGCGCTTCGCGGTCAAAATCGTGGAACCGGGCAAAAGGCTGAAAGGAAAGAGCAAAGCCCGAGGAAGACAAAAAGGCGTCCACGGTTTCCTTGAGGCCGGAAAGGTTGTTCTGGATGGAGTCGGGATTGAAATACAGAAAAACGGGAAGCTGAGATGACGCCCCTCGAGAAGACGGCACGTAAACCAGCAATAAAAGCAACAGCAGGGTTGCTATATGCTTGCAACGCCGACGCATCCGGGTCACCATTGAAACAAGAAGATCATACCCATAACTATAGCATATCGGCAGTCATCCCCCATAGCATTTTGTTGTTTTTTTACGGGGAACCACCGGCAGGAAACAGGAAAAGGAAACGCTGCTCCATTTCGGCGGCAGCCTCGAAACCAAGTGACTGACAGGCATGACCAAACTGGCCGACAGCGAGGCCATCCCTTTGGACATCGATGTTTCAGCATACCCAGAAGGAGGTGCTGATCGGGGAAGCAGCCTGGCGTGAGAGGACGGCGGAACGGCCTCCGACGTATAGAGGCCTGCGGTGCGGATGTTTTACCGGGACGTTTCGCTACAGGCTGAACACCCCGGCGGCATCGTGATACTTGTCGACAAATTCTTCGATGATCAACCGCATGTTGCTTTCGAAGTTCGGCACCTCGGGCAGATCCCCTTTCATGCTCTCGTAGGCCAGCACGTCAAAGAAAAAATCCCCGGAACTGCCTGCGTCGTACTCGGTGAGATGTACCAGTTGGTCGGCCAGATAGATGATCTTGGAGCCCATCCTTTTTGACTGGGGTTGGTCCATGTCATGATGCAGGCCGACCGGAACGGCAACCGCCTCGGGCAAGCCCCATTTCTCCAGCAAGGCCATGCCCACCTCGGCATGATCCGTGTGGAGCAGGTTCCGCTCCAGGCTCAGCAGGTCGGTCTGCGCGTCGTGTTCATCCCGGTTGTAGCTTTCCACCTGCAAGGGCCGATCGAGGATCACCTTGCCCACATCATGCAGCAGTCCTGCGGTGTAGATGGCTGCGGTATCCCTGGCCTTGGCGTAACGGGCAATGATGTTTGCCAGGATGGCGACGGCGAAGGAATGGCGCCAGAGTTCGCCCCTCCCCAGGGCATAGGCGGCCTGGGGCGAACGGAGCAGCCCCACAGAAGCGCTGGTGATGGAGATGATCTTGACCGCGTCCACCCCCATGCGGACGATGATGTCCTTGACCGAGGTGATCTTTTTCATGTGGCCGAAATAGGCGGAATTGGCCATGTGCAGCATGTTGGCGGTGAGGCCCGGGTCCTGCTCTATCTTTTCCGACAGCTTGGGAATGGAACAATCCGGCGCGTGGGCCATGGACAGCACATCCAAGGCCACCTCCGGACACGGGGCAATCTTTTCCACATCCCTGACATACTCTGCAGCTACATCGATCATCGCGCTTCCCGTTTCAAAGGGTCTGGGGCTGCCCAAGGGGCCATGAAAACAATACCAACGGTGCGATTATCACATATCCTGGCGCGGTTGTAAATAATTAGGAGTCCTTACAAAAACACCCCCGCTATTTCCAAATCCCGGCAAGCCACGGCTTGACAGAGCCTTGGGGATGATTATTTTTGACCCACATTGCCATTTCCGGGCCGCGGAAAAAAACGCCTGCGTTGCCCCAAAGAATCAATTTTTAAAGAGAGAAACAATGAGTTCCGAGAAGACCACCCCCCAGACAGAGACCAAGGAGTTTCAGGCCGAAGTAAAAAAGATGCTCGATATCGTGATCCATTCGCTCTACACGGAAAAAGAGATCTTCCTGCGCGAATTGATCTCCAACGCCGCGGACGCCCTGGAAAAATTCAGGCACCAGAGCGTGATGGAGCAGGAGGTTTTCGACAGCCATGTGCCTCTGGAAATCACCATCGAATTTGACGAGAAGGCAAACACCCTCACCATCAGCGATTCCGGCATCGGCATGGACCGGGGCGAACTGGAGGCCAACCTGGGCACCATCGCCCATTCCGGCTCCAAGACCTTTTTCAGCAAGCTCTCCGAGGCCGACCGCAAGGAGGTCAATCTCATCGGCCAGTTCGGCGTGGGATTTTACGCCGCCTTCATGGTGGCCAAAAAGGTCAGCGTCAAATCGCGCTCCTTCCGCATGGACGACATGGGCCACGAGTGGCTTTCCGACGGCAACGGCACCTTCACCATCGCCATGTGCCCCGGCATCCGGCGCGGCACCAGCATCACCCTGGAACTCACCGACGAGGCCAAGGAGTATGCCAACGAGGCTACCATCCGCCGGATCATCAAGCAGTATTCCAGCTTTGTTCCCTTTCCCATCAAGCTCAAGGGCGAAGCAATCAACACGGTGCAGGCCATCTGGACCCTGGGCAAGAGCGAGATCAGCGAAGAGGCCTACGCCGAATTTTACAAATTCATCGCCAATGCCTATGACGAGCCCCTGACCCGGCTCCATTTTTCCGCGGACGCGCCCCTGGCCATCAAAACCCTGCTCTTCATCCCCAAGGAGAATTTCGAGACCATGGGTTTCGGTCGCATGGAGCCTGGGGTCAACCTCTACTGCCAGCGGGTATTGATCGAGCAGCACAGCAAGACCATCCTCCCGGAATGGCTGCGCTTTCTACGCGGAGTCATCGACAGCGAAGACCTGCCCCTCAACATCTCCCGCCAGGCCTTGCAGGACAGCGCCCTGGTCGCCAAGATCAACAAGGTGGTGACCAAGCGGGTCCTCAAGTTCCTGGAGGAAATGGCCAAGAGCGAGCCGGAGAAGTACATCGAATTCTGGAAGAACTTCGGCATGTTCCTCAAGGAAGGGGTGATCTCGGACTTTGCCTACCGCGAGGAAACAGCCAAGCTCCTGCGCTTTGAGTCCTCCAAGACCGAAGACGGGGTCTTCACCTCCCTGGCCGAGTATGTGGAGCGCATGCCCGAAGGGCAGAAGGAAATCTTCTACATCAACGGCCCCAGCCGCGAGGCCATTGAAAACGGCCCCTACATCGAGGCCTTCAAAAAACGCAACATCGAGGTGATCTACACCCTGGAGCCCATCGACGATTTCGCCATGAGCCACCTGGGCTCGTTTGACGAGAAGAAGCTGGTCTCCGCAGACCGCGGCAATCTCGATCTTCCCGAGGCCCCCACGGAAACCGAGGCGGACAAGGAAAAAGCCCAGTCCGAGGCCATGGACGCCAAGGAGTCCGAGACCCTGACCGGTTGGATGAAAGAGGTGCTGGGCGAACAGGTGAAGGAGGTCATCGCCTCCAAACGCCTTACCGACAGCCCGGCCATGGTGGTCAACCCCGACGGCTTTGTCACCAGCAGCATGGAGCGGATCATGCGCGCCTCGGGCCAGGGGCTCCAGCAGTTCGGCGGCAAGAATCTCGAAATCAACACCAGCCACCCCTTGATCAAGGGGCTGGCCGGGCTGAAGGAGAAGGATGGTGAGGTGGCTGCAAGCGTGGTGGAGCAGATCTTCGACAACGCCATGATCCAGGCCGGACTCATGGTGGAGCCGAGGAACATGGTGGCGCGGAGCTACAGGATTTTGGAGCGGCTGGTGGGGAAATAGTCGCACGGTGAAAAGAAAGAGGCGGTTGAAGAATCTTCTTCCAACCGCCTCGAAAGCATACGCTGGCCGACGAATCAACATCCCCTTCTTTTTCTGCTCCCAAAGTCAAAAAAACACATGCGCGGCCCCAAGGTGAACGGCGCAGGTCACATTGCTGTCGCCTTGGGCCTTACCCATTCCCAACTGCCGAGGTCGGCGTTTTCTTTTTCCCCGCCCGGCTCATTGTCGCGCCCGTAGGAAAAGATATCCACCGCGCCATGCTCTCCGGGATTCCTGTAGCGATAGGGGTTTCCCCATGGGTCGTTGGGCACGGCCCTTTTCAGGTAGGCGCCGTCCCAGTTCTTCACCCCCGGGTCGGCGGCCAAAGCAGCCAACCCTTCCTGTTGGGTCGGATAGCGGCCCACATCTTGGCGAAAAGCCTCCATGGCCGCCATGAGCATTTCGATCTGGGTCTTGGCCGTCTTCTGGTGAGCCTTCCCCTCTGTGCCCAAGAGTTTTGGTCCGAACAGGGAGCCAAGCAGCAAGAGAATGATCATGACGATCAACAGTTCCAGCACCGAAAAACCGCGCTGTTGTTTCCGGATGCGTTGTTTCATACGAGTATTTTCTGCCTGGCGAAGGTTAGCCTTGTCCCGTTGCGCTTCGGCCCGCAACACGACAGCACATCGGGAAAAAACTCCATTGTGGTTACAATGGCTGGAGCACGGGTGTCAAGAAAAAAGGGGAGCACCCGCAGGCCGCAATTTCTGCGAGCCCCTCCAGGCTACGGCACCAAAAGCGTAGGCAGTTCCGAGGCCTCGGCCACCCGGTGCGAATTGCTCCCCAGAAAAAATTCATGGAGCCGGTCTTTTCCCGTGGTCCCCATCATGATCATGGTGGCATGGGTTTCCCGGGCAATGCGAATTATTTCGAGGACACTCCTCCCTGCGCCAAGATGCGGCGCGGCAGGAATGCCCGCGGCGGTCAATCTTTCGCAATAGCGGTCCAGCCTCTTCCGGCTCTCTTTTTCCAGGAGATGCAACCCGGATTTGTCGAGGTTCTTGGCAATCTTGACCCCGATGACATGGCACACGGACACCGAGCCAACAACATTTTTCATGGATAAAAGCAGTTCGAGAGCCCGGCCTGATGGCTCCGACCAATCCGTGGCCAAAAGAGGCCGCTGGAAGATCGTATCATTGAGACGCGTCACCATTTGCCCGGATGATTCATACTCCACCATGTGCTTGCTCACCAGAGTCGGCACGGTGCTGCGGGTGATCAACTGCAGGGTGTGGGAACCCACAAACGACAACTCCGGGCCTGTCTTTTTCTTTTTCCCGACAACGAGCAAATCGACTTTTTCTTTTTCCGCAAGGGCCAGGACGTTGGGAACCGGGTCTCCCACCTCGATGACGATCTTGCTCCCTATCCCGTGCGCGGAAAGAGATTGCTGCCAATCCTGAAAGCGGATCCGGGTCTCTTCGCGCAACCGCTCCTCCTCATCCTTCAAATAACCGCCGTACGGAACAAAACCCACCTCTTCCCGCGGGATGACATAATGCAGCACGACCTCCCGAAGACCGACATCCTTGAGTACAAGCAAGGACTCCAGAGCCTCGAAGGCGAACTCCCTGAATTTGGTCGGGAACAGGATCTTCTCTATTTTCATGGGGCCCCCTTATGTCAGATAAAGAAAATAATTGATATTACGACGAAAACGCTTCCCAGAATGGGCGCCGAATATTTGAACAGATATCCGAAAAAAGTGGGCATGGGCGTCCCCGCCTCCTCTGCTATGGATCGCACCATAAAGTTCGGCGCATTGCCGATATAGGTAAGCGCCCCGAAAAATACCGCACCTGCGGAAATGGCCAGGAGATAGAGGGGGTTTTCCTCGATCAGGAGCATGACCGCCTCGCTTTCGGCGACCCCGGGATAGAAGCCACCCATGGCCGTGCTCAAAAAGGTCAGATAAGTAGGGGCATTATCGAGAAAGGCCGAGAGTATGCCGGTAATCCAGAAGTAATGGAGCGGTTCTCGCACCGCCGCGATGAGAAAACCCAGTTCGCCCTGCGATCCTGCCTGGAGGATCTTGAGGCACGGGATCATCGTCAGGAAAATCCCGATAAAGAGTATGGCGACCTCCTGAATCGGAAACCAGGTGAAGGCGTTCGCCTCCCGCAGGGTCCTGGGGGTAACCGCCAGGGAAAGAATAGCCATCAGGACCAGCAAGCCGTCCCTGACCACATCCTGCACGCCGCGGTGGATGCCGAGTATCGAGATGTCGCCCCATTTGGCCATGCCGCTCATCAGGACCGCCCCGACAATGCCTGCAAGAAAGATGAAATTGTATGAACCTTCGATGCGGATCGGCTCTTGGGCGCCGTCGTCAGGCGCGGCGGTGATCCCTTCCCGGCGGTAGTAATGCCTGTCCAGCAGATAATAGAGGGTCAGCAGGATGCCTGCCGCCACCAGCATGTGGGGAAGAAGATGGAAGGTCCAGAAAAAAGGCACGCCCCGCAGAAATCCCAGGAACAAGGGAGGGTCGCCGAGCGGGGTGAGCGAACCGCCCACATTGGCGACCAGGAAGATAAAAAAGACGACCATGAATGTCCGGTTCTGCCTGTGCGCATTTGCCCTCAAAAGCGGACGGATCAGGAGCATGGCCGCGCCGGTGGTTCCCATCCAGGAGGCCAGGATGGTGCCGATGGCGAGGATTCCGGTGTTGAGCGCCGGAGTGCCCCGGAGCGTGCCCTTGAGCAGAATCCCGCCTGACACCGTATACAAAGAGCCGAGCAGAATGATGAACGGAACATAGTCGGCCAGCACGATATGGAGGATTTCATACACTGCCGCCCCCTGGTATCCAAGCACAAGGGGAACCACCAGAACCACGGCCCAGAAGGCGGAAACCTTGCCGAAATGATGATGCCAGAACTTCGGCGCCAGCAGCGGGAAAAGCGCGATGGAAAGGAGCATGCCCGCAAAGGGCAGAACACTGTAGAGAGGAAGGGACACCCCCATGTCGGCATGCCCGCCGCCCCCCGCGGCACAAGCAGCCGCGGGCAAGGCCAGGCTCGCCAGAGCAGCGGTGAAGGCTGTAATGATGGTCTCTGATGTACGCATGATCGACTTTCTCATGTTGAAGAGGATGGCTGTGATGAATGAAGAAAAAATAACCCGTACGGCAGTTCGCCGCGGATTTCACCGGGCAGTCCCGCCCACGCCGAACCATACCAAAAAAAAATTGGCGGTCAAGGACAATCACCCTTTATTGGGCGCCGGCCTCGTTGATCCGGACGATCAGATCGCCGATGTCCACCGGCTTCATGATGTAATCGAACAGGCCGCGCTGCATGCCGAGGATGCCGCTCTCGGTGGAGCCGGGCCCGGTGAGGATGAACACCTGGATCTTGGGGTCGTGCTGCTTGATAAGGTCCAGGGTGGCGAGGCCGTCCACGCCCGGCATCATCAGATCGAGGAGGACCACGTCCGGCCGCCAATTGTCAGCGAGCACCCCCATCGCCTCCTGGGCGCCGCTCACCGCTTTGGCGGCATAGCCCCGCAGTTCCAATCGCTCAGCCAGGGTTGTCCCGAAATCAACCTCGTCGTCAACAATCAAAATCCTACGCGCGGTCATTGCTTTCTTCCTCGCTGCCTTCTTTGTAAACCGGAAAAGTGATGATAAAGGTGGTGCCCACTCCGACCTCGCTGCTCACCTCGATTTTTCCCCCCATTTTCTGCACGATTCCGTAGGTGATGGACAGCCCCAGGCCGGTGCCCTTTTTCTCCTCGTTGCCCTTGGTGGTGAAAAATGGATCAAAGATGTGCCTGAGCACATCCTGGGCAATCCCCGGCCCGGTATCGGAGATTGCCACCATCACCGTTTTCTGGTTTTCGCGGCGGGAGGTGATATGGATCTCGCCGTCGCTGCGGATCGCGTCGATGGCGTTGTTGATCACGTTCAAGAACACCTGCTGCAACTGACCGTGGTCCGCCCGGATGACCGGCAGGTTTTCCTGGAGTTGCAGAATGATATGGATGTTGCGGTAGGCCGCATCTTTTTCAAGAAAGCTCAAGACCTCCGTGATGATCCCGTTGAGCTGCACCAGGGTCAGGGACGTTTCCATCCGCCGGGCAAAGCCGAGCAGCCGATGGGTGATGGTTCTCGCCCGTACCACCGCGTTTTGCAGGGAAGCCAGTTGATCGAGAAACTTTTCCCGGTGGCGGAAGTCCTGTTCCAGCCCGACCAGATCCTGCATCAAACCCGCTTTCTCCCCGATGATAGCCAGGGGGTTGTTGATCTCATGGGCAACGCCCGCGGCCAGCCTCCCGATGGAGGCCAGCTTGTTGGAATGTTCCGTTTCGCTCAAAATCGAATCCCGCGCTTCATCGGCCTCGCGAAACTTGCCCGCCAAAAAGCGGGAAAGCCAGAAAACCATCCCGCCCGAGGCAAGAAAACAAAGACCGAGGGTGAGCTGCAGCCGCCCCTTGAAGATGTGCCAGATCTTCCTGGACTCGGCTCCCTGCTGGTCAAGAACCAACAGCCAGGGCGTGTTCGGAATCCGGCTCACGGCCCGGTAGAAGCTGCTGCTGCCGCGCATCTCCTCGAAAATAATGATGTCGCTCTGCTTGGGTTTGCGGGTGAGCTGGAAACTCTCCAGAACGTCGCCATGGAAGCGGGAACCGCTCTGCAGAATTCCGCTGTCATTGACAAGAAAGATATCCTCCAGAACCTCGGTGTCGGCCAGGGCCAGAAAACGATCCAGGGTTTCTGTGTCGATGCTCGCCCGGATCACCCAGTACCGATCCAAAGAGGGATCCTTCTTGCTGGCTGCCACCACGAAATGGGGAACATTGCGAAACCCGGTGAAAACCTCGCTGACATACATCCGCCGGGCCAGGGCCTTATGCAGCCAGAGACTGTCGCTGTAATCCTTGCCCGCCAGCCGGTAGGGGCCGACATAGGCGGTCTGGATGCCGTCCGCGCCGACAACGCTCAGATCGACCAGCCCCTGATGCTCCTTCTTGAGCTGCCGGAAAATCTGCTCGAGTTTTTGGGAATCGGAGAGATCTTCGAAGCTGTGGCTGTCGATAACCACGGTGATCGCCGCCTGCAGTTTTTCCAGGTAAGCGTTGATGGTCGCCCTGGCGCTTTCCGCGTTCCAGCGGGCATTGGCCCGGGAATCCTCCCGCACGAGCTGCTGATACTGGAAAAAATTGAGCCCCGAGGTGATCGACAGGGGAATCAGGGTGATGGCCAGCATCACGATGAAAAGGCTGTTGCACATGCACCGGTACCGGGCCTGGGGAGAAAGATCCTTGCCGTACAGGCCGCAGAATATGGGGCAATTGCGCTTGATTGAACGATTTTCGCTCATAACCGGGCACTCCTTGTGCTTTCCGTCCGGACAATACCCCCGGGCCGCAGTTGCTTGGCAATGGCCAGCTCGATGGCCCGTGGCGCGGGACCGATCACCCTGTCGATCACCTCTATTTTTTTCCAGACCAGATACTGGAAATGCGACTCCTCGATGCCGCCGCAGATCACCAGGGAGACCTCTTCCTTGATGATCAGGCTGCACAGCGCATCGCTTCCCGGCCCGGGCAGCAACACCGTGCGCGGCTCCCCGGAAATCTTTCCCCGGACGATGCTGGCGATGAGAATTTCAGTGGCCAGGTCGAAACGCGGGGCGATATCGTTATTCTGCAAGGTTGCCAGAATCTTCATGCTGTCTTACCCAAGGTCGTATTCCCGCATCTTCCGCCACAGGGTGGTGCGGCCCCAGCCAAGCGCCTTGGCCGCGCCGGTGCGGCTGCCGCCGGTCTGCATGAGCGCGGTGAGGATCTTCCTTTTTTCAATGGAGCTCCAGCTTACAGCGTTGTCAGGAAGCTCCTCATCCGGACCTCCGGATAAGGGGGAACCGGGCGCAACGGCCTCGGCCGCCGTTCTGGGCGGGGTGCCCGCGTCGGCAAGCACATAGGGAGGAAGGTGCTCGATATCGATAACCTCGCCCCGGCAGATATTGACCCCGTACTCAATGATATTGCGCAGCTCGCGGACATTGCCCGGATAGCGATAGCCGCCCAGCAGCCGCAAGGCCCGGGAGGAGAGCTTTTTCACGTTTTTCTTGAAGCTGGCGGCAAACATCTGGAGGAAATAGTCTATGAGCAGCCGCACATCCCCATCCCGCTCGCGCAGGGGCGGCAGGTGTACCCGCAGGACATTGAGGCGGAAAAAAAGATCTTCCCTGAACCTGCCCACCTCAACCAACTGCTTCAAATCGCGGTGGGTGCCGGTGATCAGCCGCACATCGACCCGGACCTTCTTCTGGCTGCCCAGGGGGAAGAATTCCCGGTCGTCCAGCACGGTGAGCAGTTTTACCTGGAGGGGCAGGGGCAAATCGCCTATTTCGGTAAGGAAGATGGTGCCGCCCTGGGCAAGCTGAAACATGCCGTGCTTGTCGGCGTGCGCTCCGGTAAACGCCCCCCGCACATGGCCGAATAGCTCCGATTCGAGCAGACTTTCCGGCAGCGCCCCGCAATTCACCTTAATGAAGGGATACTTGCTCCGGCGGGAAGCCAGATGGACGGCTTCGGCCAGAATGTCCTTGCCGGTGCCGGTTTCGCCGGTGATCAGCACCGAGGAATCGGTATGGGCGAGAACCGGCAGGAGTTCAAAGATCTCCTGCATCTTGGGGCTGTGCCCCAGCAACCCCTTGGCCGTCCCCGCCTCCTTCTTGCCTCCTGTCTTCTGACAGTCGGCGATGTCTTCAAGGACCAGAACCAGCGCCTGCCGCCCTCCGGTGCGCTCCACAACCGGGGTGGCGGTGAAACGCATGGGGATCTTCTCGCGGTTCAGGCCGAGGATATCACCCTCGATGCTGCACGCAACCCCGGAGTCCAGGGACTGACGAAACACCTGCACGTTTCTGCCGAAACCGGTGCGCAGCACATGGTCGCAGTATATGCCGCGAACCTCCTCGCCCGAATAGCCGGTAAGCGCTTCGAGAAAGCGGTTCATCATGATGATTCGGAGATCCTGATCGACAAGGGCGATGCCGTGCGGCACCCCATTGAGAATCTCGATGAGATCGGGGCAAAAATTCTCGTTTCCTCGGTTTTCCACCATTGGCCTCGGACCATTGATCCTCTTGCAAAATCCCCCCCGGAGCCTGGGTTGAACTGGCGGAGGAGGTTGGGGAGAGGGAACACCGTGCAACCCGCAACAATGTTTCACATTGTCCCCATATGTTTCAAGTACCTCATCGTGCACCAGAAAGCAATTCTTTTTTTCGCTCCCAACAGCAGACCGCGCCCCACACTACAGGTGAGAAGTCGCACACCCTCTCCATTGTCAGCAATTATAACGAGCGGCGCAGCATGCCCGGCACGATACACCCCACCTGCAAACCCGGCCCAATTCGTTTCCCTTCGTTTCATAATGTTCTGCCCGCCTGTTTCACTGGGGGCTCTATTTTTACAACTTGCTGTTTTCACACATAATAAAACCATGGCACGATCCTTGTAATATCACACAGCAACAGCGCCCATCTGTTCCGCGGCGCTGAAAACAGCTCAACATTTGCGGAGGTTGCCATGAAAACACTCGACACCTTTCAGAAATGGATGACGGCCATCACCTTTGCCGAAGCAGGAGAATGGGAAACCGCCAAAAACATGGCGCCGGTCCCCATCCGGAACAGGGCGATCAACCAATTCCAAAAGATCTTCATGGCCGCCGCCTTTGCCGAAGAAGGGCTTCATGCCGAGGCCGCTCTCCTGGCAAAAAGCCCCAACCTCCCGCCGGGCGGTGAAGACTTTCTGCAATCGCTGGGGCTGGGCGGCATCCGCATGACCTACGGCGTTTTCGCCACGGATTCGGCGCGATAAGAACCGGAGCCGGACAGGCGACCATGCAGGCGACCGCGTTCATTGTTTCAAGCGACGCAGGCTTTGCCGAAACAATGCAGGGGCTGCTGCAGGGCTGGGGAATAACGGTGGCATTGTCCGGAGAGTCACCGCCCCTGCCCCCCCTCGGGACGGAGATTGTCCTGCTCGATATCCGGCAGGCAGGCAGCGAGGCGCTGCACCCCTTGCTCGCCATTCGAGAGAACATACCCGAGGTCGAGGTGATCCTCATCAACCGGCCGGACAACATCCCGCTGTCCATCGCCGGGATGCAGGCCGGAGCAGCCGATGAACTCATCGCCCCCTTTGACACCTCCGTCCTGAAAAAATCCATTTCCGCCGCCCTTGGCCGGAGGAAAAAACGGCAGGGGAAAAAATCCCTGTTCAGGCGCTTCGGGGACGCGATGGCCGCCGCGACCTTCGCCCAGGCCGGAGAATTTGACACCGCCCTCTCCCTGCTGGAAGGCGACGCGGAGGCACAACGCCCCTCCCACCGGAAAAAACCATAGGACAGCCGCCACTGCTGTCCGCCAACCGACCTTGAGGACATCATGGACGACATCAAAATTCTGCTGGTAGACGACGAAGAAGATTTCATCAGAACCCTGTCGGAGCGTCTTGACCTGCGGGATCTTGGCAGCAAGACCGCGCTCAACGGCGAACAAGCCCTGGGCTATGTGGGCGAGAAGGAGCCCGACGTCATGGTTCTCGACCTGAAAATGCCGGGCATCGACGGCATGGAGGTGTTGCGGCGGGTACGGCAGATCTACCCCAACATCCAGGTCATCATCCAGACCGGACACGGCAACGATCTGGACGAGGCCGAAGCGAGACGGCTCGGCGTGTTTGACTATCTGAAAAAACCCGTTGACATCGAGATCCTGGTGGAACGGATCAAGGCGGCCCATCAGGCAAAAAAGAACCTGCTGGACAGCTCCGCCACCGCCGCCGCCTTTGCCGAAGCGGGGGAATATGAAACCGCCAAAACCCTGCTGAATCAGTAATCATCCCAGCCAAGGCCGACAGAAATGCACAAACAACCCTCCCCCATAAACCGCCACTTCATCGTCAGCGGCGAAGGCATCGAGATCCGCCCCCTGGCCGCCGCCTCCCGGGTGCTCGAGGGGTATCCGCCGGAAGGAAGATTCCCCACCCTGTTGGAACTGGAGCAGGAATATGTGCAACGGGTGCTGGCCCATGTGGCGGGCAACAAGTCCCGGGCTGCCCAGGTTCTGGGCATAGACCGGGTTTCCCTCTGGCGGAAGCTGAAAAGACTGGAAAGCCTCGCCCCTGCCGCCCCGCTTCAGGAATATGCCGACCAGCCATGAAGATGTACACCGCCACCATCCCCGGCAGCGCCCTCAAGGTTCGCTCGCGCGAGTCGTACTACGCTCGGCAGAAGCAGCTTTTTGTCGTGGTGGTCATTCTGGTGGCCATTATCCCCCTCCTGTTCATCAGTTGGACCGCCTCCCATTTTTACCAGAAGTCATGGCTGAACAAGACCACCGTGGAGCTGACCAGCCTGGCTGACAGCCGCAGGGAGATCATCGACCTCTTCCTCGACAGCCAGGAAAACATCCTGGCCGGCTACGCGGAACTCTATGACCTTGACTGGCTCAGCACCCCAGGCAATCTGGAAAAACTTTTTAAAGCCATGAACCGCCAGGGAGTCATCGTCGATCTCGGCCTCATCGCCCGGGACGGCAGCCATTGCAACTACGTCGGTCCCTTCGCCGAGGATCTCAAGGACAAAAATTACGCCGAAGCGCGCTGGTTCGCCGAAGTCATGCAGAGCGGCAGATACATCAGCGACGTGTTCACCGGCTACCGGGGGGTGCCGCATTTCATCGTGGCGGTGACCGACCCTTCCCGCTCCTGGGCTTTGCGGTCCACGATCAATTCCGAGCTGTTCAACGCCCTGCTGGCCAGCGCCGAGGTAGGCCCGGGCGGGGACGCCTTTATCCTCAACCACCAGGGCGAACTGCAGACTCCGAGCCGCTTGGGGCTCACCGCCCTTCCCTCTGTGGAAAAAGGGTTGCTTGCCACGGGAGGCGATCTGACCATCCACCACTCCCAGGGGGCTCTGTACGCCACCACCGGCATGAAAAACAACGCCTGGACCCTGGTGCTGAAAACGGATATCAAAACTTCCCTCGCCGATTTTTACCGGGCCCGGCAGCGCGATCACCTGATCATCGCCTGCGCCGCCCTGCTCATCCTCGGTGTTGCCACATTCCTGGTCCGCTCCATGATGAACAAGGTGGAGGACGCGGACCAGCAGCGGATGGTGCTCTACGACCGCATCCGCAATTCGGAGAAAATGGCCCTGGTCGGCAGGATGGCGGCCAATGTGGCCCATGAAATCAACAACCCCCTGCAGATCATCGGCGATCAGGCCGGCTGGCTGGACGAGCTGCTGGACGAGGAAGATCCGGCGAATCTGAAAAACAGCGAGGAATACCGGACCGCCTTTGCCAAGATCAAGGCCCAGGTCAAGCGGGCCAGCACCATCACCCATCGGCTCCTGGGTTTTTCCCGCTCCACCGAAGGGCTGAAAGCGCCGGCCAACATCAACACCCTGGTGGAGGAAACCGTCTCTTTCCTGGAAAAAGAGGCGGCCAATCACCGAATCGCCATCCGGCGCAACCTCGACCCCGCCCTGCCTGCGATCACCACGGACAGCGCCCAGTTGCAGCAGGTGTTTCTCAATATTTTAAACAACGCCCTCGACGCCATCGGCAATGACGGAGCGGTCACCATCAGCACAAGCCGCGGCAACGGGCAGCTTGCGGTGGAGTTTGCCGACAACGGGCCGGGCTTGTCGGAAGAGGGGTTGAAAAAGGTGTTCGAGCCGTTCTTTACCACCAAAAAGGCGGGAAGCGGCACCGGCATAGGGCTGGCCATTTCGTACAGCATCGTCGAACGGCTCGGCGGGGATATCGAAGTGCGAAACGGCAGGCAGGGCGGCTGCATCTTCCGGGTCAATCTGCCAATCACGGCCCAGTAAAACAGGAGAACAGAAATGTCCGAATTTCCCATTCTGGTCGTTGACGATGAAGAGGAATTCGTCTCCACCCTGGTGCAGCGGTTGCGCAAGCGGGGTTTTGCCGGAGAAGGAGTGCTCAGCGGCAGCGCGGCCATCGCCAGGGTTGCGGCCAGCGACTTTGCCGTGATCCTGCTGGATATGCGCCTCCCGGACATGGACGGCGGCCAGGTTCTTAGGGAGATCAAGAAGATCCGCCCTGGAAGCCGGGTGGTCATCCTCACCGGCCACGCCTCGGCCAGCGAAGGAGAAGAGGGCATCAAAAACGGGGCCTTTGACTACCTGCTCAAGCCGGTGGAATTTGAAACCCTGCTGGAAAAACTTGAGGCGGCCAGGGAGCGCGTCCCGTAGGAACATTCACGAACACTGCACAACCAAGGGGAACCGAGGTATTTTTATTATTCAACGAGGAAGGAGGAGTACAATTATGAAGTTCTTCAGGCAATTGCACCATTTCATGATGACGGGCGCCCGCGCCCACGCGAAATGGGAAATGGACATCTCAAACACCATCCTGCGAGACCGCAGGCGGCTGATCATCCTCGGCCTGCTGCTCATCCCCATTCTCATCGGCGGCATAGCCTTTGCCGACGAGGTAGTGGGCTCGCTGCCCGGCATGATCGGCGGCAAAACCGCCTACGCCCCGGCCTTTTACACCCCCACCATCTTCTTCGCCTCCATCGGAGTCGGCATCGTCGCCGGTCTGATCACCGGCTGCATCGGCGCGGGCGGCGGCTTCATCATCGCCCCGGCCCTGATGAGCGCCGGGGTTAAGGGCATCCTCGCCGTGGGCACCGACCTGTTCCACATCTTTGCCAAGGCCATCATGGGCAGCGTTCTGCACCGCAAGCTGGGCAATGTCTCCGTGGCCCTGGCCGTGGTGTTTCTGATCGGCTCCATCGGCGGCGCCACCCTGGGCGGCTGGGTCAACCGCACCCTGTATGAAATGAACCCTGTGCTGAGCGACGCCTTCATCACCACCATCTATGTCCTGATGCTGGGCTTTCTCTGCTCCTACGCGCTGATGGATTTTTTCCGCCAGACCCGCAAGACAAAACCCGCCAAGACGGATTCCGCCTCCACTGCGGCAAGCGCATCGGGCATGACCAATCTGGCGCAAAAACTCCAGGGGGTCAACCTGCCTCCCATGATCCAGTTCGACGAGGGCGTTACCCCGGGCGGCCGCAAAATCTCCTGGCTCTTTCTGGTGATCAGCGGCTTCATCGTCGGTCTGGCCGCGGCCATCATGGGCGTGGGCGGCGGCTTTTTGACCTTCCCGATCTTCGTCTACGTGCTGGGCGTTTCCTCAGCCACCACCGTGGGCACCGACATCTTCCAGATCATTTTCACCGCGGGCTATGCGGGCTTGAGCCAGTATGCGGTCTACGGCTTCATCTTCTATACCCTGGCCATGGGCATGCTCCTGGGCTCCCTGATCGGCATCCAGGTCGGCTCCCTCATCACCAAGGTGGTCAGCGGCGCCACCATCTGCGGGCTTTACGCCGTGGCCACCTCTGCCGGCTTTGTCAACCGGGCCTTTGCCCTGCCCTCGAAGCTGGCCAGCATGGAGATGATCCCCATGTCCACGGCAACCGGCAAGCTCCTGGAAACCGTGGGCACCTACATATTCTTTGTGGTGCTGGGCGCTTTCGCCCTCTGGGTTTTCTACATCTTTTTCACCAATATCAAAACCCTCAAGGGAGAGGGTGACGCACATGCCAGCAAGGAGGCTCACGTATGATTGCCAATAAAAAAGAATTCGGCGGCGGCCTGGTGATGATGGTCGGTTTCTGGATCGTTTTCGCGCTTCTGCTTTCACCGCTCTACCCCGGGGAAGGCAAGAAGGTGAACATGTTGGATTACATGGACAGCATGTACAACTCCATTTCCAAGAAATCATCGTACTATATCCCCGCAGCCAGGGAAAATGCCGAGGCCTTCAAGGGGGAGATTATTACCCTGAACATTAAAACCGACGAAGGTCTTTCCGCCCAGCGGCTGACCACCGTCTTGCAGCACGCCGGAGCAACGGTGCAGGCCGGCGACCAAGAGATCACGGTCAACGGCGATCTCGGCGGTATCCTCACCGCGGTGCTCGCGGATGCGGACGCCATGTTCGCCAATGACGGTCAGGCGGTGAGCGCCAAATACGGGGCAAACGAAAAGCAGGTGATGTTTGATTGGTACAACGCACTGAAATCCATGGAGAAAAGCCTGACCAAACAGGAAAAATTCAAGGAATCAAAAATGCTCTACCAGGTGCGAACCAAAACCGTTGAACCCGCTTACAACTACTACGGAATCGAAGCGCAAAGCATCAAGGACAAAGCGGTGCTGGTGATCTTTTCCCTGGTTGGCTACGTGATCTACACCATGTGGTTCGGCTTTGCCATCCTCTTCATGTTTGAAGGATGGGGGCTCAAGCTTGAACATTAAAACAAACCTCTGTTGATTTGTCCGTGCGTCCCGGGAGGTTCGCCTCCCGGGACGCGCGGGTCTGGAAGGAGACCCCGCCCAGGCGCAAAAAAAGCATCCGTGTGGAATTCACCCGCTCCTGCGCCTCCGCGCATGTGCGGTATCGTTTTTCCTTTTTCACCGCTTTTCTTTTTTATTCCCTCGATGGGCCTGCTTCCGTTATGCTGAAAGGCAACGACCTCTCAGAGCAGCCCAACGCAGGCGACCAGAACATGACCTTTTTTCTTGACCGACTGACCTCGCTATTCCGCACCAAGCCCAGGCTGAAGCCCACCGAGCTGCAGGCTGCCTTCCGCGCCCATTACAAAGACTTCCGCGCCTTGCTCACCGCCAACAACAACGCCCTGGAACTGATGGCCGAGATGGAGCAAGCCCTCACCGCGGGCCGGTCCTTCGGAATGGCCTTTGTCCGGGGCAATTGCACCGCGCTTTCCGTCAATATCTATAAAATGATCCACCACCTGACCAGACTGGCCGATGGCCGGTATACCGAGCTGGATCAGCCATTCCGGGCCATCACCAGACAGCTCGAACAGGTCATCGCCAGCCGTTCCGCCAACACCGAGGGCGCTGCCATCCTCTCCATGGCGGAGGTGGACGCCGGCATGGTGGACCAGGTTGGGGAAAAAATGGCCAATCTGGGCGAGGTCAGAAACCGGGTCGGCCTCAGAACCCCGGATGGTTTTGTCATTACTGCAACTGCGGCCCGGCATTTCATCGAGGCCAATGCTTTGCAGGTGGAGATCAACCGCCGCCTGAAAGGTCTGGATCTCGATAACCTGGAAGAGCTCTACACCGTCAGCGCGGGGATTCAAAGCCTGATCAGCAATGCGCCGCTGCCTGCGGCACTGGCAGAAGCGATTCTTGCCCACCATCAACAGCTCGATACCAACCCTGAAGCCGAATTGCTGGTAGCCCTGCGCTCCAGCGCCCTGGGCGAGGACAGCTCCAATGTCTCCTTTGCCGGCCAGTACCGGACCCAGCTCAATGTCAGCCGCGAATTTGTCCCCCAGGCCTACAAGGAGATCGTGGCCGGCAAATACAAAAGCCAGGCCATTGTCTACCGCCAGCAGCGGGGATTTCGCCACCAGGACGTGCACATGTGCGTCGGCTGCCTGCGCATGGTGGAGGCGACCATAAGCGGGGTGCTCTATTCCCGCGCCCCGGATGATCCGCGCAGCCCGTTTGTCATTATCCAGGCAGCGCCCGGCCTTGCCGCCTCGGTGGTGGATGGCAGCGCGTCCAGCGAGCAGCTCCGGGTCAGCCGGACCCCGCCCCACCCTATTGTGCACAGAGCGTCCGGCATGGAGCAGGGCCGGAGCCTCACCGAACCCCAGGCTGCCGAGCTGGCGACAGTCGGGGTGCTCCTGGAAGAACATTTCGGCGCTCCCCAGGATATCGAATGGTCCATCGACCGCGCAGGCCTGCTCTATATTCTGCAAAGCCGTCCCCTTGGCCACTCCGTTTCGGAAGAGGCGCAGGAATCCGGCAAACACCGCGCCACAACAAATGATCTGCCCGGCCCTCTGCTTGCCGGAGGGGTGTGCGCCAGCCAGGGGGTCGGCTGCGGCCCCGTGTTCACAGTGCGCTCAAGCCTTGACCTGCTGCGCTTTCCCAGGGGCGCGGTGCTGGTGATCGAAACGCCGTATCCGGACTGGGCCAGCCTCCTCAACCGGGCGGTGGCCGTGGTCAGCGAAACCGGCCAGCCTGCAGCCCACCTTGCCACCGTGGCCCGCGAGTTCGGGATTCCCGCGATCTTCGGCATGCACCGGGCCCTGGCAACCCTTGAAAACAGCAGCCTGATCACGGTGGACGCCACCGCAGGCAAGGTCTACGCCGGCCGGGTGGAGCCGCTGCTGGCCCTGGCCGCGCCCAAACCCAATCTCATGGCCGGAAGCCCGGTGTACAAGATCCTCACCCAGGCCCTGGCCCACATCACCCCGCTCAACCTGACCGACCCCGCCTCCCCTTTTTTCCGGCCCGACGGTTGCCAGACCCTGCACGATCTCACCCGCTTCTGCCACGAAAAGGCGGTGGTGGAGATGTTCACCTTTGGCGAGCGCTACGGCTTTGACGACAAGGCGGCCAAGCAACTGGTGGTGGAAAATTCGCCGGCCCAGTGGTGGGTCATCGACCTCGACGACGGCTTTACCCCGGATTTCGACCCGGAAAGCCGCTATATCGACCTCAACCACATCACCTCCGCGCCCATGCAGGCCATCTGGCAGGGAATGCTGGCTTTTCCCTGGGCAGGGCCGCCGCCGGTCAGCCTGGGAGGGTTCGGCTCCATCATCTTTCAGTCCACGAGAAACCCCAATCTCGACCCGGCGGTGCGCTCCGCCATGGCCGCCAAGAACTACTTTCTCATCTCCAGGAACTTCTGCAACCTCAGCGTCCGGCTCGGCTACCATTTCGCCCTGGTGGAGGCCAACCTGGGGGAGTATCTCACGGAAAACTATGTGAGCTTCCAGTTCAAGGGGGGGGCGGCGGACGAAAACCGCCGGTTGCTGCGCATCCGGCTGATCAGCAAGATATTAGGCGAATTCGACTTCCGGGTGGAACAGAAGGTGGACGCCATGACTGCCCGAATCGAAAAAAAACCGGCCCCCTATCTGCTGGAGCGGTTGACGATTCTCGGCTATCTTTTGATCCACACCCGCCAGATCGACATGATCATGGCGGACGAAGGCATGGCCGCCAGCTACCAGCAAAAAATCATGGCCGACCTGCACACCCTGATGGATACCCCAACGGAGAGATGACATGACCCAACCGCTCAATATCCTGCTCATAGACGATGAAATCGATTTCGTGGAAACCACCGGAAAAAGACTGGCGCGCAGGGGCTATTCGGCAAAGACCGCCCTCACCTGCGCCGAAGGCATGGCGATCATTGCCACGGGCTGGCCCGAGGTGGTGGTGCTGGATGTGATGCTCCCGGACCGCGACGGCATGGACTGCCTGCGGGAGATCAAGGAAAAATGGCCGACCCTGCCGGTCATCCTCCTAACCGGCCACGCCTCCATGGAAACAGGATTGCACGGCCTGGAATCCGGGGCGAGCGACTACTGCCTCAAACCCATCGACCTGGAAACCCTGGTGGAGAAGATAGCCATCGCCCATCGGGAGAGCCGGGCGCCTCGGTCATAAAAAAAGCCATCCCGTCGCATGGCAGGATGGCTTTTTACCTCGAATTCGAGAATCTACTCGATCAATGCCCGCCGGCGGAAAGTATACCGCTGGCTGCCAGGGTCAGAATAACCGCCTCGGCGATGGCCATGATCGCCATGGCCTTATCCTTACGAGCGAAGAGCCCGGGGGTGATGACAATATAGCAGACAATGGTGATACCGGAGAGGATGGCCACCGGCAGGAAGTTGAGAAAATCGCCATAGCCGAGGAGCTTCATCCAGGACCAGCCGGTGGGCAGGGTTTCCCAGTGCAGAAAATTGGTGTTGATGGCCACCAGATAATCGTGCACCGGCTGACTCCAGTAGATGGAGATCTCGTCCACCGGCACGATGGACGGCATGATGCCCAGCACATACAGGGCAAAGGTGATGATCATGAGGCCCAGGCCTGCGTACATGCCTTTTTCAAGAATATCGGCGTACAGCACCTGCTCTTCGGTTGCTTGGGTATTCTGTGACATGAGACAATCCTCCGTAAAATAGACTAATTAGATCGTTCTGTTAAAACAGGTTGATGCCCATGGTGCTCAACCCCTTCTGCACCGCCTTCAGGCCGGCGAAGAGGAGGATGGCGATAACCATCCAGCGGATAAAGGTCGGCTTGGCAACCTTGAGCAAGCGGACGCCGACAAAGGAACCCAGCATGATGCCGATGAGCGACGGCACAACCATCATGGGGATCATAGCGCCATTATTCAGGTAAATCCAGGCGGCGGAGGTGTCGGTGATGGAGAGCAGGAACTTGGAGGTGGCCACGCTGATCTTGAGCGGCGCGCCCATCATGAGATTCAAGACCGGCACGTTGGCCCACCCGGCGCCCAGACCGAACATACCGGCCATGAAGCCGATGATGATGAAGCTCAGCAGGCCGGGGATGGTGCGATGGATCTTCCAGTTGATCTCTTCCTTGGTGGTCGGCTCATAGAAAACACCGGTGATGCGCAAGGCGGTGGACAGCGCATCCGCCTGGGGAACATGGGGAACCGTTGACTTCTTGGCGGAGAGCATGATGGCCACGATGCCGAGGATGGTGCCGCCCAGGGCGAGCTGGACAATGTGGGTGGGCAGGGCCAGACCGACCATGGCGCCGACAATGGCCATGGTGGAGGCGATGAGCGCCACCGGCATGGCCAGACGCAGGCTGGCGAGGTTGGCCTTCAGCAGGCCGGGACCCGCTGCCAGGGCGCCGCACAGGGCGACGAGCAGACCGGCACCGCGGACAAAATCAAGGTGGAACGGGAAAAACCCGCCGATGATGGGCACGAACAATACCCCGCCGCCAACCCCGCCAAGCACCGCGATGATGCCCATGACAAAGGTGACGAACAGCAGAATCACCGGCCATTTCCACCAGCCCGGATCGCCGGCCGCCGGAATCTGATCCATGGTAACCACTTCGCTTGCCAGAGCCCAGACCGGGCTCAGCATGATGGCGCACATGAGGGCGACAAACAGTATCCCCGCCTTTCCCTTGATGTTTCCTAGCATTCTTGTTTCCTCCCGAGTTTTCCTAAAGCAAAATAAAAGAATATGTATAAAGCCGTTGTTTGAAAAATAACTGCAACTTTTTATAGATAGGACGGCATAAGGGGCCGTAATAAAATGACTTGAAAAACACTGTGTATTTTTTAACGGCCCCTAAAAAAGAACCAACACTCTGACGCGTGCGTGCAACCGGGGATAGCCTTCGTCGAATGGAGCTGGCAGATACCTTGCCCTGCTCCATGACCGTGGCTATTTCTAAAAATTTTCGGTATGCTTACTGCTCTGAAAATGCGCTGTCAAGGAAAAACTGTTCCCCCTTGAAACACGAACGTTGCATTACGCATCATCCCTGAAAAATGATGCGTAATCGTACCCATGCATTGCACGGTGCAACATTTCCCCAGGAATACCCCATGGAATTTTCCCTGCCCAAGGTCTTGCAGATACTGAGCACGGAGGTCGCGGGCTATGCAGTGCCCATTGTCGATCTCATTGGTGTGCAGACCAAGGACCCGTACAAGGTGCTGGTGGCCACCATCCTCTCGGCCCGGACCAAGGATGAAACCACGGCAAAGGCCGCGGCCAAATTGTTCAGGGAAGCCCCCGATCTGGCCGGGCTGGCCGCACTCAACGAAGAGCGCATTGCCAAGCTGATCTTCCCGGTGGGCTTTTACAAGAATAAGGCCGGGTTTCTTGCCCGTCTGCCCGGCGTGCTGGCCAGCGAGTTCAACAACCAAATCCCCGACGGGGTCGAGGCGCTCACCCGATTGCCAGGGGTGGGGAGAAAAACCGCCAACCTGGTGGTGGCCGTGGCCTTCAGGAAACCGGCGATCTGCGTGGACACCCATGTCCACCGGATCATGAACATCTGGGGCTACGTGGAAACCAAGACACCGCTTGAAACCGAGATGGCGCTACGAAAAAAGCTGCCGCCCGAATACTGGCTGACCATCAACTCCACCCTGGTGGCCTTTGGCCAGGGCACCTGCAAGCCGGTAGCCCCCCACTGCGACCGCTGCGTCATCGCCCAATATTGCCCGCGGATCGGGGTGAAACCGAGAAAGGTGCTTCGACAGGCGCAACACGAACGGAATGTTCAATCAGTAAGACAATCATCCGTTCGCCCTGAGCCTGTCGAAGGGCCATTCCTAGGGGCCCATCAAAAAACAACCGAGGATGCCATGCGGAAATTCATCTCCTGGAATGTCAACGGCCTGCGGGCCGTGGAGAAAAAAGGCTTTGTCGAGATCATCGCCGGGTTGAACGCCGATCTGGTGGCGCTCCAGGAGATCAAGGCCCTGCCGGAGCAACTCCCGGAATCGATCAAAAATATCCCGGGCTACACCGCCTACTGGTTTTCCGCCCAAAAAAAAGGCTACGCCGGGGTTGCGACCTACAGCAAAGAGCGCCCCCTCTCGGTGCTCTACGGCATCGACCACAAGGATCACGACTACGAGGGGAGGGTGCTGACCCTGGAGTTTGGGGATTTCTTCTTCATAAACGCCTACTTCCCCAACTCCCAGCACGGCCTGCTGCGCATGGATTACAAGCTCCAGTTCAACAACGACCTGCTCGCCTTTGCCCAAAACCTGGCCACGCAAAAATCGGTGGTGATCTGCGGAGACTTCAACGTGGCGCACAGGGAAATCGACCTGACCAACCCCAAGCAGAACGAGAAGAATCCGGGCTATGCCCCTGAGGAACGGGCCTGGATGGACCAATTTATTGCAGCAGGATTCGTGGACACCTTCCGGATGTTCAATCAGGAGCCGGGCCAGTACACCTGGTGGAGCTACCGCTTCAACGCCAGGGAGAGGAACATCGGGTGGCGGATCGATTATTTCTGCGTTGATGAAAAGAGCAAGAAACGAGTGGCCGAGGCTGGCATTTTACATGATATAATGGGATCGGATCACTGCCCGATCCTCCTCGGGTTTCGCTGATCATTTGGCAGGGAGCATTGATGCGGGAAACAGCATGAGCACTCTCAAGGTGGTGGAAATCGGCGGCTGGGCCGTGTCCAATAATCCTGAAGATATATTGCGCACCTATGCCCTCGGCTCCTGCATTGCCTTGATCCTCCACCATCCGATGACAAAAACCATGGGCCTTGTCCATATTGCCCTGCCAAGTCCGCTTGGCCATGAGGGGAAAAACCGCGGAGAGGGCTATTATGCCGGTTCGGCTGTCCCTTTGCTGCTCAACGAAGTTCGCGCCGTGGCAAGCCTGTATTCCGCGGAGGGCTCGGGGGTTGTGGCCAAATTGGCAGGCGGCGCCTCTTTCATAAAAACCAAGAACCCCTTTCATATCGGTGAAAGGATTCTGAGCGAAATAGAGCAGACTCTGCATCGCCTCCGTATCCCCGTAGTGAAACAAGATACGGGCGGCTCTGTTTCCCGCACCGTATCACTCTATGTCGGGAGGGGGGATGTCACGGTTAAGTCCCCGGGCACACGGGAAATCCTCCTGTAACAATCGCACCGAAGGAGAAACAATGACTGAGCCAGTGGGTACGAGTATCACAATGCGCGTGTTGGTCGTTGACGATGAGCCCACTTCCCGCGAGGTTCTCCGGCTGGGGCTGGAGAGAGAGCACTGCGAAACCGTGACCGCCCACGATGCGGCCTCGGCCATCGCGCTTTTGGGTGAGCAGCAATTCCACGCCGTGGTGACCGACAAAAACATGCCCGGCACCGAGCATCCTACGGAGGGAGGGCTCGATGTCATCAAATTCGCCAAGGAGTCCAACCCTGCCTGTGCCGTTATCATGATAACCGGTTTCAGCACCGTGGAGTCGGCCATTGAGGCCATGCGCCTTGGCGCCTTTGATTATCTGGCCAAGCCGGTCCGGCCTGAAGAGATCAGGGCAAAACTTAAACGAATTCTTTCCTATCAGCAGACCTTGAACCCTGCAAAAACCCTTTCATCCCACAACAGCTTCCGGGAAAAATTCCTCAATATTATCGAGGAGCAGGAAGGGGTGAGCCGGTGCCTCAGCCCTGAAACCAAAGCCGCGCTTTTGCAGGTGGTGCAGGAGAGTATCGATTCCTTTTTCCATGAGCGGCGGGCCTGGGAAAACATCATCCTGGAACAGCGTGATGCCCTGAGCCAAATTGCCGGCTGGGCCGAACAGATGAAAGAGACGGCGAAGCAGGGGAGTGCAGAAGAGGTTTTTCTGGATAAAATTATCAACGAATCCAGCCGGAGGCTGTGAAGGAGGTCACCATGAAGGTACTCATCGTCTATTACTCCATGCACGGCCACATCTAGAAAATGGCGCAGGCTGTCGCGGAAGGGGTCCGCCTGGTTGAGGGTGCCGAGGCCGTGCTGCGGCGCGTCCCGGAAACGCTCCCCGAACCGGTGTTGGAAAAGATGGGCGCAACAGCCCCGCAGAAGGAGCAAGCCCTGGTGCCCGTCTGCACGGTGGACGAACTGGGTACTGCCGATGCGATCATCTTCGGCACCCCCACCCGTTTTGGCAACATGTGCGGGCAGATGCGGCAGTTCCTCGATGCCAGCGGAGGCCTGTGGGTAAAGGGCGCCCTGGTCGGCAAACCGGGCAGCGTGTTCACCAGTTCCAACACCCAGCACGGCGGCCAGGAATCCACGATCCTGGGCTTCCACACCACCCTGCTCCATCAGGGCATGATTATCGTCGGCCTGCCCTACACCTTTCAGGGACAGATGACCTCGGCTGAGATCAGCGGCTGCTCCCCCTATGGCGCCTCCACCATAGCCGGGGGTGACGGCAGCCGCAGCCCAAGCGAGAATGAGCTTGCAGGGGCACGATTTCAGGGCGAACACGTTGCCACGATCGCCAAAAAACTGGCGGCTTGAGCCAACACACGCTAAAATCTGCCTACCAAGAAATCTCAATAACGTCCTTATTCATATGCGGTAAAAATCCCATTGCCCCGCAGCCGAACACCGGAGAGGCTGCAGAAAAAGGGCTTTGCACTGTTTGAGGCGAAGCCGAGTTTGCAAAGCCCCGGCAGCATCGAGGAGCACAGGGGCATCACGCCAGCGGCGGGACAAGTGACACCGGGGGCCCTTTCTTTGGTTCGTTTCTTTGGGCAAGCAAAGAAATGAACAGAAGGATAAAGTTTATCCGGGTGCTGATATTACTTGGCAATCACAATCTAAAAACCTAAAAAAGAAGCTTTCAAGACAATATGCCTGACGATATCTGGCAAACCATGATCCTCACCGGCGAGCTGGGCCGGCACCCGGTGCACTTTTTCACCAACACCGGCTCAACCAACGATCTCGCCTTGGCCCTGAGCAACACCGGCGCCCCGGACTCCACCCTGATCGTGGCAGACAGCCAGAGCGCAGGGAGGGGCCGCCTTGCGGGCAGAACCTGGCATTCGCCGCCAGGAACCGGTCTCTATTTTTCGCTGATCCTGCGCCCCCACCTTGCCCCGGCTGATTTCCCCAAGCTCACCCTGGCCGCAGGCCTTGCCCTGTGCAAGGCGCTACAACGCCTCACCCCTTGCCAACCGGGGCTGAAATGGCCCAACGATCTGTTCCTGCGCGGCAGGAAATGCGGCGGCATCCTCACCGAGACGCAAGCGGTGGCCGGAGCCGGACAGACCGCAGTAGTGATCGGCATCGGCCTCAACGTCAACACCCCTTCGGAATCATTTTCCGGCGATTTGCGCGCCAAAGCCACCTCGCTGCGGGCTGAAACCGGCGCCGCCTATGACCGAGGGTCCTTGCTCGCGGCCATTCTCGCCGAAATGGACCTCGTTGTGGCCCGGCTGGCACAGGGGGATTTTCAGGGCATCCTGGCCGAATGGCGACAACGTGATATCCACGCCGGACACCTGGTTTCCTGGGTGAACACCCAGGGAAGGATCATCACCGGCCTTTCCCTGGGGCCGGATGAAGAGGGTCTTCTCCGCATCCGGGATGGCCGGGGAGAAATTCATTCCGTTCTTTCCGGGGATATCTCCCTGGCACAGGAATAAAAATATCCCCCCAGGAGCCGATTTTGCCATGATTCCCCGCCCGATTCAGCATCTGCTGCTGGCCACCCTCCATGACGCCTTTGCCGAGTGGGCCGCTTCCTTCACTTTTGCCTGCCGCCGGGGATGCGCCACCTGCTGCACCCGGAGTGTCACCATGACCAGCCTCGAGGGGGATGGGATCATGGCGTTTCTGAGCCAGGAGAATCGCAGCGCCGAACTGAACGGGGCTGCATTTTTTCCGGCCGTTAACCGTACGGCCCAGTGCACCACCAACACCTTCGTCGACGCCCATCTCCGAGGCGAGCCCCCGGATGAACCGGAAAGCTGGGACCTGCGTCCCTGCCCGTTTCTCAAGGAAGAAAGCTGTAGCATCTACCCGGTGCGGCCCTTTGGCTGCCGACTCTTTGCTTCCCTTGACCCCTGCGCCGCAAGCGGGGTGGCGGAGATGCCGCCGGGATATCTCGCCGGCGCCACTGCCCTGCTGCAATACATCGAACATCTGGACAATGGCGGGCGCTGGTCCACCATGGTGGAACTGCTGGCAGGGATGAACACCGGGCAGGTTGACGCATATGGCGAACCGACGGCAGCGATTCCCGGCTTCCTCATTGCCCCTGAGGAACACCGTCTTGTCGAGCCGCTTCTCCAAGGATTGTGCGCCAGAACGGTCAACGGCCAGACCTTTGCCCAGTGGCTTCAGGCTTCACGGCCATGAGCCGAACCCACACCTAAATCGGCTAACGCCTGGCCAGGCCTTTCCTTCCGCGTTCCCCCGGCCCGCAGGATGCGGCACACATCGTTCCGCCCATGCATACCCCTGTTCTTCCCATCTCCCCCCATCATGCAAGCCCCGGTGCGGAAAACTTCCGGCATCTTGACAAGACGTATTTTCCTAACGTAATATATCCACAGACCGCCATGGATCCACGGCGTTGTCCTGAAACAGCAACACTGAAAAACATTGTTCTTTCAAAAGGATGGAGAGCGATGCCTCGGGAAACCGCAGGTTCGCATCTTTGATTTCAACATCGTACAAGGAGGGGAGGAAATGGCTAAGCAGCAAAAACCGACGATTGAATTGTATCTGTACTCAATGAATCAAGAATTCCCCGTGGGCAAGGGGCATGTGACCTTTCTTGAACGCCATTCCGAAGTCCGCAAGGACATTGCCGGGAAGCTGATATCCAGGGAGGCTGTGGCCAGCAACACCTTCAAGGAAAAAGTCGCGGGGATGGCAAATGACTGGTCCGCCCAGTGGATACACAACCAGTGGGTGCAAGACTACACCAAGGCCCCCTCCTTTTCTTCGAGGGTTAAACCGGGCGAAGATGTCATGGCCAAGCTCATCATGCGCAAGGAAGAGTTTGGCGGCCTTGTCCTCGACCCGGTCAATGACCGGGTGTACAAGGTGAATGCCCCAGGATACAAACTGCTCGAGGAAATGAAAAAAACTCCCGCGGCAAAATTGAAAACATTTAAATCAGCAGAGTTTGCCGCAGACGAGATGGAATCATTTGTCAGTTTTCTCAAAGGCGCCGGACTATGGACAACGATATAGCCTACCGGGCCCCACTGAAAGCGCCGCTCACCGCCAGTCTCTGGATTACGGGAGGATGCAATCTCGCCTGCAAATACTGCTACGCGGACGCCTCACGAAACATCTACATGGATCCGGCAAGGCTGTTCATGCTGGTGGATGAATTCCGGGACTTGGGCGTCTTTGATATAACCATCGCCGGGGGAGAACCTTTTCTCCACCCGCAGATATTCCAAGTTATTCAGCAAATCCTCGACAGCGGGATGCAAATGGGGGTGCTGACGAACGGCGTGCTCCTCGACAAGGAGAAAGCCTCGCGACTTGCCGGGATTGCGGAGGGGAAGAAAATGATCCTCCAGGTTTCCCTCGATTCCCCAGACCCGCGCATCAACGATCTGACGAGGGGGATGGGGGAAACCGTACTGCGAAACATCAAGCATCTCGCGAAATGCGGTTTGCAGCTCCAGATATCATGCGTCCTAAGCAGTGCGAATATCGACAGCGCTCATTTGATCATCGACGAGTTGTATCCGCTTGTAAAACGCTTCCATTTCCTTAATATTCAACGCACCGACCGGTCACTCAAACATCCGGAGCTATTGATCAGCGATTCGCAAGCATATGATTTTTGGATGCGGCTGAATGCGCATGCGAAAAAATTTCCCCCTGATCTCTTCCTGCCTTCCTTGCGCATCATGCTCCGGTCATACGGAGAGGAAGAAAGCCACGAGTCTTGGGAGTTCCATAAAAATGCCACGTTTAGCTGTCAAAGCTGCTCCATCGGGCTGACAAAAATCGAGATCACCCCGGAATTCGACATGTTGGGATGCGATATAGCGAAAGATTTTTCCAAAATGGGCAACATCGCGGAAAAACCCTTTGCAGAGGTCTGGAATTCCAGGGACGCTTATACGGTGAGGAATTCCCCGTATCCTCCGTGCTATAAGATCAGAAGCTCCGGAGACGGCGTGGCCCTTGAGGACAATCTCCGGCCCGAATTCGCCTGCTTCCGGTAAGCGGGGCAAGAGCGTAACAAACAAAAATGGCGCCTTCCCTGCCGGGAGGCGCCATTTTTGTTGCCGGAAAACTATGAATCAATAGCGGTAATGGTCCGGCTTGTAGGGGCCGGTCACCGGCACGTCGATATACGCGGCCTGCTCCTTGGAAAGCTCGGTGAGATGCACGCCGAGCTTCTTGAGATGGAGGCGAGCCACCTTCTCATCCAGCACCTTGGGCAACACATACACTTTTTTCTGATAATTCTTGGCGTTGGCGAACAGTTCGATCTGGGCCAGCACCTGATTGGTGAAGGAGGCGGACATCACGAAGCTGGGGTGGCCGGTGGCGCAGCCCAGGTTCACCAGCCGCCCTTCGGCCAGCAGGGTGATCTTCTTGCCGTCGGGAAACACGATGTGATCCACCTGGGGCTTGATGTTCTCCCATGTGTACTTGCGCAGGGAGGCGACATCGATTTCGGAATCGAAATGGCCGATATTGCAAACAATGGCCTCGTCCTTCATCGCCTTCATGTGGGCGTGGTTGATGACCTTCTCGTTGCCGGTGCAGGTGACGAAGATATCGCCCTGGGATGCGGCCTCTTCCATGGTCATCACCCGGTAGCCTTCCATGGCCGCCTGAAGCGCGCAGATCGGGTCGATCTCCGTTACCCACACCTGAGCCCCTAAGCCGCGGAAGGCCTGGGCGCAGCCCTTGCCCACATCGCCGTAGCCGAGAATTACGGCGAGCTTGCCGGCCACCATCACGTCGGTGGCGCGCTTGATGCCGTCCATCAACGATTCACGGCAGCCGTAGAGGTTGTCGAACTTGGACTTGGTCACCGAGTCGTTGACGTTCATGGCCGGGAAGAGCAGGCCGCCCGCTTTTTCCATCTGATACAGGCGATGCACCCCGGTGGTGGTCTCTTCGGTCACGCCGCGGATGGCCTTGGCCGCGTTGGTCCATTTCTTTTTATCTGCCGCGAAGTCCTGCTTGAGCACAGCGAGCACGGCCTGCCACTCCTCGTTGTCTGTCTTCTTGGCAGCAGGCACCTTGCCAGCTTTTTCAAACTCGGCGCCCTTATGCACCAGCAGGGTGGCGTCCCCGCCGTCGTCCAAAATCATGTTGGGCGGGTTGCCGTCCGGCCAGGTCAGGGCCTTTTCCGTACACCACCAGTACTCCTCGATGGTCTCGCCTTTCCAGGCATAGACCGGGATGCCTGCGGCGGCAATGGCGGCTGCGGCATGGTCCTGGGTGGAAAAGATGTTGCAGGAGGCCCAACGCACCTGGGC
>Ga0180009_10001190_pt1 | contig 32508 bp, 33 predicted proteins | sample OS_PC_MetaG_FD_123537 | JGI IMG/M metagenome (GOLD analysis project Ga0180009, IMG submission 123537) | Groundwater microbial communities from the Aspo Hard Rock Laboratory (HRL) deep subsurface site, Sweden - OS_PC_MetaG | ecosystem: Environmental > Aquatic > Deep subsurface > Groundwater...
GGCTCGATCCGACCCAGCAGGGCATCGTGGCGGCAGGTTCGATAAATGCGACCTACACCGCTTCGGACTGGAGCGTCGGCCTCGACTATTCCTACATGGCGCCGGACCCGGCCCGCGGTTTCAGCGGCATCCAGCAGGACATCGGCGGATCCTTAAGCATCGCCCTGGCGGACTACTGGAGCGCCAATGCCGCCCTCGCCTGGGACATCACCGCTGGCAAGATGATCAGCTACAGCGCCGGCATCGGCTATGACGATGGCTATGTCGAGGGGCGCGCCTCTATCACTTCCAGCGGGCCGCTGATCTACGATCCGCAGACCTTCGTCTACAAGGTAGGCTTCTTCCTGAAAGGACCGGGCGGTGTCAGGCTCGGCTATGAGGGAATGCCCTTCGAATTGAAGTGAGTCTGAAATTCTGCCGCATTCGCCGGGCAGAACGGCGCAAAGCTATCGGAAAGTTGAAATGATGCGCACGTTACGCCTATTGGCTGCTGCCCTCGCCCTTTTCGTCGTGACCACGCTCGGCGCCGAGGCAGCCGCGATCAAGGTGAGCGTCAACGCCGCCGAAATCACCGACCTGCAGATTTCGGCGCGGGCGGGTCTGATGCAGCTCGAGCGGCGCGGCACGTCGAACTCCAACCGCTTGCAGATGGCGATGGACGAGCTGATCAACGAGGCGCTGATGCTGGAGGAAGCCAAGCGTGTCGGCGTCGTCGTTTCGACCGCCGAAATCGACGCCGCCTTCCTGACCATCGCCCGCAATACCAACCTGAGCGCCGACAAACTGGAGGCGTTTCTCGTCGACCGGGGCGTCAATCCGCAAACGCTCAAGGACCGGCTGAAAGCCAATATCGCCTGGCAGGGCGTGGCGCAGCGGGTCGTGGCGCCGCGCGTCACCGTCTCCGACCTCGAACTGGAACAAAAGGCGCAGGAGCAGATGAAGGAATCCCTGAGCTACGACTACATCCTCAAGGAAGTCCGTTTCATCGTGCCGCAGGGCTCCAAGACCACCGCGTCGACCCGCACGGCGCAGGCCAACCAGTATCGCAAGTCCTTCCAGGGCTGCGACAGCGCCGTCGACCTGTCCTTGTCCTATATCGATGTCGCCGTGCTCGACCTCGGTCGCCGGCACGCCACCGAGCTTCCCGAGGCGCTGGCCGAGGAACTGGCCGGGCTCAATGTCGGCGGCATCACCAAGCCGCGCGTCGCCGATGGCGGCGTATCGATGCTGGCGGTGTGCGCCAAAGCCTCGGCGCGCGATACGACCTTCGTCAAGGACGAGCTCAGGCAGGAAGTGGGCGGCTCCGACTACGAGAAGAAGGCGGGCGAGCATCTCGAGTTGCTGCGCAGCCGCGCGACCATCATCTACAGGTAGTCCCATGCCGGATGCATCCATGATGCCCCTCGCGGTGAGCATGGGCGAACCGCAGGGCGTGGGGCCGGACATCATCCTGACGCTGTTCGCCCGACGGCAGGCGCTCGACCTGCCCGCTTTCGCCGTGTTTGGCGATCCTTCCCTGTTCGACGCCCGGGCCCGGCGGCTGGGACTCGATCTCGCCATCGCCGCATGCGGCCCGGCCGAGGCGCCGGCGCGTTTCCGCGAGGCGCTGCCGGTCGTTCCGGTCGGCCCGGCGCTCGTCGACCATCCCGGCACGCCCGACCCGAAGGACGGACAAAGCGTCATTGCCGCCATCGAGGCCGCCGTCGCCTCGGTGCGGCAGGGGCGGTGCCGCGCCATTGTGACGGCGCCGTTGGCCAAGGCCGTGCTCTACGATGCCGGCTTCGCCCATCCCGGCCACACCGAATTCCTCGCCGCTCTGGCCGCGACGAACGGCAGGGTGCCGCGCCCGGTGATGATGCTGGCGCACGAGAACTACCGGACCGTGCCGGCGACCATCCACATCCCGCTCAAGGACGTGCCGCGGGCGGTCACGCAGGAGCTGATCGTCGAAACGGTCGAGATCGTCGCCCGCGACCTCGCCGGCCGCTTCGGCATCGCATCGCCGCGCATCGCCGTGGCCGGTCTTAATCCGCATGCCGGCGAAGACGGCAAGATCGGCACGGAAGACGAAGCCGTGACCCGACCGGCCGTCGCGGCGCTTCGGGCTGCGGGGATCGACGCCATCGGGCCGTTGCCGGCCGACACGCTGTTCTTTCCGGCGCATTGGGTTCAATACGACTGCGTCGTCGCCATGTATCACGACCAGGCGCTGATCCCGATCAAGACGCTGGCCTTCGATGCCGGGGTCAATGTCACGCTCGGCCTGCCGTTCGTCAGGACCTCGCCCGATCACGGCACTGCCTTCGCGCTGGCCGGCACCGGAAGGGCCTCGGACGCCTCCATGCTGGCGGCCCTGCGCCTCGCCGACCGGATGAGCCGCGCCACGACATGAGCAGGGTGGACGATCTGCCGCCGTTGCGCGAGGTCATCGCCCGGCACGGGCTCAATGCCAAAAAGGAACTGGGGCAGAATTTCCTGTTCGACCTCAACCTGACCGGGCGCATCGCCCGCGCCGCCGGCGATCTGTCGGACGTAACCGTCATCGAGATCGGCCCCGGCCCCGGCGGCCTGACGCGAGCTTTGCTTTCGGCCGGCGCCAAAAGGGTCGTCGCCATCGAGCGCGACGAGCGGGCGCTGCCGGCTCTCGCCGAACTCGCCGCGGTGGCGGACGGGCGGCTGGGCGTGCTGTCGGCCGACGCGCTCGACGCCGATTATGCCGCCCTGGCGCAAGGGCGGGTCAAGATCGTCGCCAACCTGCCCTACAACATCGCGACGCCTCTTTTGACCGGCTGGCTGGCGGCGCCCTGGCCACCGTTTTACGAAAGCCTGACGCTGATGTTCCAAAAGGAAGTGGCCGAACGCATCTGCGCGGCGCCGGGCTCAAAGACCTATGGAAGGCTCGGCGTGCTCGCCGGCTGGCGCAGCGCGGCAAGGCTCTTGTTCGCCATTTCCCGCTCGGCCTTCACGCCGCCGCCCAACGTGACGTCGGCCATCGTCCATCTCGTGCCAAAGCCGCGGGCGACCGAGGTCGCGGTAGCAACGCTCGAGGCGGTGACCCGCGCCGCTTTCGGCCAGCGCCGCAAGATGATCCGGCAAAGCCTCAAGGGCCTGCCGGTTTCGGCCGAAGAGCTTATCGAAGCGGCCGGGCTCAAGGGAACGGAACGGGCGGAGGAGCTGCCGGTCGCGAGCTTTCTGGAAATGGCGCGCCGCATCGAGGCGTGCCAGCAAGGCCCGCATCTTCGCTGAACGGCGTCGCCGCGCCTGGAATTCCGGATGCACCCGCGACGGAATGGGTGTTCGCCCTGGTCCGTTTCGCCATCACGCGCGCGTTTGCAGCAGGCAGAAGCCGTTGCCCCATGGATCGGCGCAGAAGGCCGTCGGATAGCCATCCATTTCGAACCGTTGTTCGCAGACGCCCCCGGCGGCGGCGAGACGCTCGAGCGTCGCGTCGAAGTCGTCAACCTCGATATCCATATGCACCGGCGTCCAGTGCCGCGCGTAATGGCGCCGGTCCTCGGTGCCGGGCGCGGGCTGCGAGCCTTCGGGTTTTTCCATGATCCCGAGCCTGACCTCGCCCGACGCGAGCAGCGCGAAGACCGCAAAGGGGCGCGCGATTTCGGCGAGGCCGAAAACCTCTGCATAGAAGGCGACGCCCGCGTCAAGACTTGGCACGTCGATGGTGACTTTGTACTTCATCGGATCAGCATTTCGCGACTAGAGGGTGTCGATCTCGTACTGCAGCCGCTCGACGAAACCGGCGAGGTCGATCTGGCGCTCGCGGCTGAGACGGGCGGCGGCGAGGATGGAGCGGACGCGCTGCACCGAGAGTTCGAGGTCCTCGTTGATAAGGACGAAGTCGTATTCCGAGTAGTGATCCATTTCCTTGCGGGCATTCCTGAGACGCATTTCGATGGTTCCCGAGGAATCCTGCGCCCGGCGTTCGAGACGGGACTTCAACTCGCCTATGGACGGCGGCAGGATGAAGACGGTCACCATGTCGTCGCGGCAGTTCTCATAGAGCTGCAAGGTGCCCTGATAATCGATGTCGAACAGGATGTCGTTGCCCGATGCCAGCTCCTGTTCGACCCTGGCGCGCGGCGTGCCGTAGAAATTGCCATGAACATGGGCGGATTCGAGCAGTTCGCCAGCGTCACGCATGCGCTCGAAGGTCGGCACGTCGATGAAGACGTAATGCACGCCGTCCTTTTCGTCGGTGCGGCGGGCGCGCGTCGTCACCGAGACCGACAGGCGGATATTGGGATCGGAGGCGAACAGCGCCCGGGAAATCGAGGATTTGCCGGCGCCCGAAGGCGACGCGATGACCATCATGACGCCGCGGCGCTGAAACTGCATGTTGCCCTCACCCCTGTTGTGCCGGCGCGCCCCGGACGGACTGGCTTGCGCCCGGCCGCCCGTCACTCGATGTTCTGCACCTGCTCGCGCAACTGGTCGATCGCGGCTTTCAGCTCGAGGCCGATAGCCGTCAGGTCGACGGCATTGGATTTCGAACAGAGCGTATTCGCCTCCCGGTTGAATTCCTGTGACAGGAAATCGAGGCGGCGACCGATCGGGCCGCCTTCGGCGAGCATTTGCCGCCCGGACGCGACATGCGCCGCCAGCCGGTCGAGTTCTTCGCGGATATCGGCCTTGGTGGCCAATAGCATCGCTTCCTGATGCAGGCGCTCCTCGCTGAGCCCGTTGCCGGCGGCGGTCAGCTCGGCCACCTGTTCGGCGAGGCGGGCACGGATGATCTCGGCATTGCGAGCCGGGTGCGCCTCGGCGCGCCGCATCATGTCCTCGATCTCGTCGAGCCGGTCGCCGAGAACTGCGCGGATGCGGGCGCCCTCGTCTTCGCGGGCCGCGACCAATCCGTCGAGCGCCCTATCGATCGCACTGAGGAAGGCCGCGCGGAACGCCTCCTCGGCCTGCGGCGACAGCCGGGTCTCCCGGGTTTCGAGCACGCCCTTGAGCGCCAGAATGCCGTCAAGGCGCGGCCGGTCGGCGTCGATGCGGCCCTGCAACGCCGCAAGCGCGTCGAGCACGGCGCCGAGCGCCGCCTGGTTGATGACGACGTCGCCGCTGCCGGCTTCGTGCTGGAGGCCGGCGGAAAGGGTCACCGATCCGCGCGTCAGGCGAGCGGTCAGGCGCTGGCGTATGTCCGGCTCGAACGCCTCCAGGCCCGGCGGCAGCCTGAGGCGCAGGTCGAGCCCGCGACCGTTGACCGACTTGAGTTCGATCTCGAAGTCCCTGCCTTCGGCACCACCGCCGGCACGGGCATAGCCCGTCATCGACCTCAGGGGACTGGTTCTGGCTTTCATCGCGTCGTCCGTCTTTTTTGTCATTTCGCTTGCCGTGCCCCCTGCCCGGCCGGGTGTCAGTTTCCCGCGTCCGCCGCCTCGGCCTCCTGTTGCTCCAGCGCCTCGCGGGTCAGTTCGGCCTCATTTGCCGCCTCGGCCGCCGCCTCGCGCTCGACGGCGCGCCATTGGGCGACGTTCTTGCGGTGGTCGGCGTAATTGGTCGCGAACAGGTGGCCGTCCGACGGCGTGGCGCCGGCGGCGACGAAATAGAGATACGCGGTCTTGTCCGGATTGGCCGTCGCCTGGAGGGCGGCCAGACCGGGATTGGCGATCGGTCCGGCTGGCAAGCCGTCGATCTGATAGGTGTTGTAGTCGGTCCGGGCCTCGAGCTCAGATTTGCGCAGGCCGCGCCCGAGCGTGCCGACGCCCTTGGTGATGCCGTAGATCGTGGTCGGGTCGGACTGAAGCCGCATGTTGCGTTTCAGCCGGTTGACAAAGACCGAGGCCACCTGCGGACGTTCGCCGTCGACGCCGGTTTCCTTCTCGACGATGGAGGCGAGGATCACCAGCTGTTCGGGCGTATCCAGGGGCAGGTTTGGATCGCGCTCGGCCCAGATTTCGGCCAGTGCCTCGTCATGTGCCGCGATCATGCGGTCGAGGACCGACTGGCGCGTGGCGCCGCGCTCATAGACATAGGTATCGGGCAGGAGCGTGCCCTCTTCGGGCAAGGTCTCGATATTGCCTTCGAGCAGCGGCGCCTCGTTGAGCCGCTCGACGATCTGCCAGGAGGTATAGCCCTCGGGGAAGGTCACCGAATAGGTGATCGGCGTGCCTTCGCTCAGCTCGGTCAGGATGTCCGCCATCGAGGCGCCGGCCGTCAGCTTGTACTCGCCGTGCTTGAGCGCCCGCTCCTTTTTCTCGGCCATGGCCCCGCCGATGAAAATCCAGCGGTTCGAGATCAGCCCCGCATCCTCGAGCCGCTGCGCCACGGTCGACAACCCGTTGCCGCGCTCGACGATAAAGACCGTGTCCTGGCTGGACTGGCCCTCGGCGTAGAACTGGCTGATGCCCCAGACGACGATGCCGACCAGCACGATGATGGCCAGCACCAGAATCGACAGGAAGCCGTTGAGAATGTCGACAACGGCATTGCGCGTGCGGCGGCTTTTGGGCTTTCCGAACATGACAAATCCTTCGAACGGCCCCGGCATTGTTGTGACAAATCAGGCGAAAACAAGTGATTCCGCCTGGCGGACACAGGTTTTGCGTGCACCCGCTCGCCTCAAGGCCCTCGGCGTCGCGATGGCATCGGAACGCCTTGCCGCGGCGCGGGAGCTCTAGCCGAGCTTGCGCATGATCAGGGTGGCATTGGTGCCGCCGAAGCCGAAGGAATTGGACAGGGCGGTGGTGATCTCGCGCTCGACCGGAACCTTCGGGGCCAGATTGATCGGCGTCTCGACGGACGGGTTGTCGAGATTGATCGTTGCCGGTGCGATGCCGTCGCGCATGGCCAGCAGGCAGAAGATCGCTTCGACCGCGCCCGCCGCGCCGAGCAGATGGCCGATTGAGGACTTGGTCGAGGACATGACCACGCCGGAGGCGGCATCGCCGAGCACGCGCGCCACCGCGCCGAGTTCGATCTCGTCGCCAAGCAGGGTCGAGGTGCCATGGGCGTTGATGTAGTCGATCTCGGACGGATCGATCCCCGCCCGGGCGATGGCGGCCTTCATGGCGCGCTGGGCGCCGTTGCCGTCGGGGGTCGGGGCAGTGATGTGATGGGCGTCGCCGGAAAGGCCGTAGCCGATGATCTCCCCGTAGATATTGGCACCGCGCGCCCTGGCATGCGCGAGCTCCTCGAGCACGACAATACCGGCCCCCTCGCCCATGACGAAGCCGTCGCGGTCTCTGTCCCAGGGGCGCGAGGCTTGTTCCGGGCGGTCGTTGAAGCCGGTGGACAGGGCGCGGCTGGCGCAGAAGCCGGCGAGCGACAGCCGGTCGAGCGGCGATTCCGTGCCGCCGGCGACCATGACATCGGCATCGCCGAGGGCGATGAGCCGCGCGGCGTCGCCAATGGCGTGCGTGCCGGTCGAGCAGGCCGTCACGACCGAATGATTCGGTCCCTTGAGCTTGTGGCGGATCGAGGCTTGCCCCGAGGCGAGGTTGATGAGGCGCCCGGGGATGAAGAAAGGCGAAATGCGCCGCGGCCCTTTTTGCTCGAGCGTCAGCGCCGCCTCGTAGATGCCGCCGATACCGCCAATGCCCGAACCGATGAGCACGCCGGCGCGCTCCTGGTCCTCGTCACGCGTCAGGTCGAGGCCGGAATCGGCCATCGCCTGGTCCGTCGCGGCCAGGGCATAGACGATGAACGGATCGACCTTGCGCTGGTCCTTGGGCTCGACCCATTCGTCGGGATCGAACAGGCCCTCGGCCTTGGGCCCCAAGGGAATCGGGCAGGCAATCTGGCAGGGCAGATCGTCTACCTTGAATTCGGTGATGCGCCGCGCCATGCTCCGGCCCGACAGCAGGCGCCGCCAGCTGGGTTCGACACCGCAGCCGAGCGGGCTGACGAGGCCGAGCCCCGTGATAACGACGCGCCGCAACTCCATCGGGTGGAACCGCTACTCGCCCTTGGCCTTCTTGAGAAAGGTAACGGCATCGCCGAAGGTCTGGATCTGCTCGGCCGCATCATCCGGAATTTCGACCTCGAATTCCTCCTCGAAGGCCATCACGAGCTCAACCTGATCGAGCGAGTCGGCGCCCAGATCGTCGATGAAGCCGGCCTTGTCGGTAACCTTGTCGGCGTCGACGTTCAAATGTTCGACCACGATCTTGCGCACGCGATCTTCGATGTCGCTCATGTCTTGCTAGTCCTTCTTACAAACCATTGTTGTCGTTGGTGGGCCGCACAGCGCTGATCGCCGTCAACTGACTGGTGCAAACCGCCGTTTTTTGCGGGTTTTAGGCGGTTTCGGCGCCAGTCCGCTCCGCTTTGACGGGCGGCATTATCATACTTTTTCTGCCTTGACCATATGGGCAGGCCCGGCCGCCATACAAGCCCACAAAAGCCTAGAGCATCAGCATGCCGCCATTGATGTTGAGGGTATGGCCGGTTATGTAGCCCGCTTCCTCGCTGGCGAGGAACAGAACGGCCGCCGCAACCTCGCTGGCTTTGCCGAGCCGACCGGCCGGAATCCTGGCCAGCATGGCTTCGGACTGTTTTTCGAACATCTCATCGGTCATAGCGGAACTGACAAAGCCGGGCGCCACGGAATTGACCGTAATGTTGCGCGAGGCGACCTCCTGGGCGAGCGACTTGTTCATGCCGATCAGGCCGGCCTTGGTGGCGGCGTAATTGGCCTGCCCGCCATTGCCGGCGACGCCGACGACCGAGGATATGCCGACGATGCGGCCGTAACGCCGCTTCATCATGCCCCTGAGGACGGCGCGCGTGATGTGGAAGGCGGCGGTCAGGTTGACGGCGAGCACGTCGTCCCAGTCCTCGTCCTTCATGCGCATGAACAGCCCGTCGCGCGTCATGCCGGCATTGTTGACGAGAATGTCGATGCCGCCGAGCGCCGCCTCGGCGTCGGGCACCAGCCTGTCCACCTCGGCCAGCGAGGCGAGATTGCACGGCAGGATGGCGGCCTCGGTCGCAAGGCCGGCGGCGACTGCTTCGAGCTTGTCGACGCGCGTGCCGCTGAGCGCGACGGCAGCGCCGGCCTCGCTGAGCACGCGGGCGATCTCGGAACCGATGCCGCCGCTGGCACCCGTCACGAGGGCACGTTTTCCGGTCAGATCGAACATGGGTCAGTTCCCCTCGGCTTTGTTGTACGCTTTCCAGCGGGCGCGGCAAAGCCCGGCAAGCGCCTGCATGCTGGCGTCAAGGCCGGCGGCGCTGATCGCCCGTCCTGAAACCCGAACGCCGTATTGGCAAGTCTCGCGCGCCGCGCCAAGGGCATTTTTTAAAAAACCTCGCTCGGTTTCGGTATCGGCGGCGATCTACGAACAGGCCGGCCAGCTCGCCCGCGACCGGCGAAATCCGCCGAGCGCAACGTGTCGATGCCGCAACGGGCATCATCCGTTCCAGTCGGCGAGACAGGCCTTTATGTCCTCGGCCGAGCCGAGCGCCCTTGCCGCGGCGGCGGGCGCGATGCGCTTGGCGAGGCCGGTCAGGACCTTGCCGGTGCCGAGCTCGAAGAAGGAATCGACGCCGCCTTCGCCGGCCAGCCAGGTGATGCTTTCGGTCCAGCGGACCATGCCGGTGACCTGCTCGATCAGGTGGCGGCGGATGCGTTCGGGATCGGTCACCGGACGCGCCGTCACATTGGCGACGAGCGGCACGGCGGGGGCGTGCATGGTCACCTCGGTCAGCGCCTCGGCCATGCCGATGGCCGCCGGCGCCATGAGCGAGCAGTGGAAGGGCGCGCTGACCGGCAGCGGCACGGCCCGCTTGGCGCCCCTGGCCTTGGCGATCTCGATGGCGCGTTCGACGGCGGCGCGGGTGCCGGACACGACGACCTGGCCGGGCGCATTGTCGTTGGCGACATCGCACACGGCGCCGTCGGCCGCTTCGGCGGCAAGGGCCCGGACCGCATCGAGATCAAGGCCGAGAATGGCGGCCATCGCCCCTTTGCCCACCGGCACCGCCGCCTGCATGGCGCGGCCGCGGATGTCGAGGAGCCTGGCGGTATCGGCGAGCGCAAAGGTCCCGGCGGCACAAAGGGCCGAATACTCGCCGAGCGAATGGCCGGCGACATAGGACACATCGTCGCCGACGCGCACGCCATGCGTCTCGAGTACGCGAATCACCGCCATCGACACCGCCATGAGGGCGGGCTGGGCGTTCTCGGTCAGCCGCAGCACGTCGTCGGGCCCCTCGAACATGATGGTCGACAGGTTGCGCCCGAGCGCGCTATCGACTTCCTCGTAGACTGCCCGCGCCTCGGCGAAGGACTCGCCGAGCGCCTTGCCCATTTCGACGACCTGGCTGCCCTGGCCGGGAAAGGTGAATGCACGTTTTGCCATTTTTTTCCGCGCGTGTTTGTCTCGCTTAAACCGTCCGGCTCTAATTATGGGCGCCACGGCCCCGTGGCAAGCGATCCGAGAAACGTTCAATGGTCAAATGGTCACCCCAGCAGGACGCGGCCCTCAGCGCCGTCTCCTCCTGGCTCAAGGATGAAGGCGGCGACCAGGTCTTTCGCCTGTTCGGATGGGCCGGGACCGGCAAGACCACGCTCGCCCGGCATCTTGCCGCCGGGCTCAACGCCGTTAAATACGCCGCCTTCACCGGCAAGGCGGCGTTGGCCATGCGCAAGCGCGGCTGCCGGGGCGCCTCGACGATCCACAGCCTCATCTACACGCTCGTTTCCGAAACCGAGGGCGAGCCGCGCTTCGTGCTCGACAGGGAATCGCCGGCGGCGAGCGCCGATCTCGTCGTCATCGACGAGGTGTCGATGGTCGACGAGGCGCTGGCGGCGGACCTCCTGTCCTTCGGCACCAAGGTGCTGGTGCTCGGCGATCCGTTCCAGTTGCCGCCGGTCCAGGGCACCGGCTATTTCATTTCCGAGGCGCCGGACATCATGCTGACCGAAATCCACCGGCAGGCGGCGGAAAACCCGATCGTGCAACTCTCGCTCGACATCAGGAACGGCGGCCATCTCCAGCGCGGCGCCTATGGCGACAGCAAGGTCATCTCGCGCGACGAGGTCGACCAGCAGGAGGTGCTCGACGCCGACCAGGTGCTGGTCGGGCGCAACCGGACGCGGATCGACTACAATAACCGGCTCAGGGAGCTGAAGGGCCTGCCGCATGGCGCGCCGGTCCTCGGCGACAAGATCGTCTGCCTGAGAAACAATCCGCGCAAGAAGCTTCTCAACGGCCAGATTTTCGTCGTGCTCGAGGTCAAGCGCAAGAATGCCGGCAAGCTCGAAATGCTGCTCTTGCCGGAAGACGCGGACGCGGCCACCGCCGAGGTCAAGGTCGAGACCCATCTCGACTTCTTCACCGGCACCGAGGACCAGATGCCCTGGGCCGTGCGCCGGCGCTTCGACGAGTTCACCTTCGGCTACTCCCTGACCGTCCACAAGGCCCAGGGCAGCCAGTGGGACCATGTCTACCTGTTCGACGAAAGCTTCGCCTTCCGCGAGGACGGAAGGCGCTGGCTCTATACCGGCGTGACGCGGGCGGTCGAGAAGATCACGGTGGTGAGCTGAGGGCGGCGGCAGCAAAGATACTGCTGCGGCACCTCGTCATTGCGAGGAGCGAAGCGACGCGGCAACCCAGAAGGATGCACGCGTCGACGTTTCGGGCTTCCTGGATTGCCGCGCGCCCTGCGGGCGCTCGCAATGACGATGGAAGCGTTTGGGTCGAATCCCGACGCGCCTAGATGCGCTCGAATTCCATGGTCTGGCAGAAGATGACCTGACACCCCCTGACCATCAGGCTGTCGTCGTCGATCAGGATCAGGCGGCCGGGGATTTCCTCGCCGTCATAGCTGACGGTGCCGGACCATTTGTTGGCGCCGGTCTGGCGGGCGTTCTTGACGACAAAGGTGTTGAGATGGTCGAGGTTTTCCGGGGTGCGGGCGTCGGACCTGAGCCAGGTCAGGCGGGCACACAGATTCGTGCCGCCGCAATAGCTGACCTCGTAGCGGCTTTCGCCGGTCGTGGTCTGCCAGCGGCCGACGGGAGATTGCGTGTCGGCGGCACCGGCGGGAAGCGGCGCGATCGACAGGATGGCAAGGGCGGCAAAGGCAGTGGCGGCGTAGTGGCGTGCGCGTGTCATGTCTTGTCTTGTTCCTTGGGAGCAGGGCCGTTGACCTTCTAAGTATGGCGGCAATAGGGCCGTGCCGCTTAACCGGTTGCGAACGGCGCGTTCAGGGCCGGTTCATCCGGGCGCGAAAGCCCATGCCAAAAGGGGGGAAACGCACCAGCCGGCTTGCGGTTCGATCCGCCTGGATTTTCGAGAATTGCGGCGTTGCGCAATCGCTCGGCGACGACATCGCCGCGCGCGGCGCCGCGGTGAAGACCTTGTCGGGCCAGAAGCTGTCGAGCTGGAGACGGGCCGAGACCGGCCAAGAAATCCTTGCCATCCGGTAGCTGAGGCCGTATGTACCGCGCGCATTCGTTTGGCCGGGGGCTGAACGGAGGGGTCCGGTTTTGCCGGATGGTGCCAAAAGGACATGCACCGCCTCCCGTGTTCCCGCTCTTTAGAAGACTGCTTTGACGCCTTTTCCGGCTTCAAGGAGGCTCCGCGCCGAACGGGCAGAAGTTGAACCGAAAGGAAAGGCGCTCATGGCCCTTTACGAGCATATCTATCTGGCGCGGCAGGACGTTTCCGCCCAGCAGGTCGAAGACCTGACCAATCAGTATTCCGCCATCATCTCGTCCGGCGGCGGTCAGGTCACCAAGTCCGAGTACTGGGGCCTCAAGTCCTTGAGCTATAAGATCAAGAAGAACCGCAAGGCCCATTACACGCTTTTGAACATCGACGCGCCGCATGACGCCGTCGCCGAAATGGAGCGCCAGATGGGTCTTTCCGAAGACATCCTCAGGTTCATGACCATCCGCGTCGATGCCCTCGAGGTCGGCCCTTCTATCATGTTGCAGAAGCGCGACCGCGACGATCGTGGCGACCGCGGCGACCGTGGTGATCGCGGTGATCGCGGCGACCGCGGCGACCGCCCGCGCCGTTTCTGACAGGCGAGTAAGGAGACAAAGACATGGCCATTCGTGACCTGACCACCACCCATACCCGCCGGCCGTTCCAGCGCCGCCGCAAGACCTGCCCGTTCTCGGGCGCCGACGCCCAAAAGATCGACTTCAAGGACGTGCGCCTGATGCAGCGCTACATTTCCGAGCGCGGCAAGATCGTGCCGAGCCGTATCACCGCCGTCAGCGCCAAGAAGCAGCGCGAACTCGCCCGCGCGATCAAGCGCGCCCGCTTCATCGGCCTGCTGCCCTTCTCGGTCAGCTAAACGCATCTGGTTGCGGCTCCCGATCGGGGCCGCAGGCTGGGGCGGTGGAATGGTCCGCCGCTCCTAACCGATTGCCAACGGGCAATCCGGGACAGCATTGGAGAAAAAATGCGCGTCATTCTTTTGGAGCGTGTCGGCCGCCACGGCGGCATCGGCGATGAATGCACCGTCAAGCCGGGCTACGCCCGCAATTATCTGTTGCCGCAGGGAAAGGCCTTGCGTGCCACCGAGGCCAACCGCAAGAAGTTCGAGGCCGAACGCACCGTCATCGAGAAGCGCAACGAAGAGCGCCGCAGCGCGGCGGCCGGCATCGCCGCCGGGCTCAACGGCCACACCGTCGTCATGATCCGCCAGGCCGGCGAGAACGGCCAGCTCTACGGCTCGGTCTCGACCCGCGACATTTCCGATGCCCTGGCCGCCGACGGCTACACGGTTCTGAAGTCGCAGATCGACCTCGCCAACCCGATCAAGACCGTCGGCCTGCACACCGTGGCGCTCAACCTGCATCCGGAAGTCGAGGTATCGGTCCTGGTCAATGTCTCCCGTTCCGAGGACGAAGCGGCGCGCCAGTCCAAGGGCGAGGACATGACCGTCGCCGGCTACCAGGACGAGGACGAGGCGCCAGCCCCGGCCGCCGAGGACTCAGCCGAAGCCGCCGAGGCGACCGACGCCGAGGAACCCGAGGCCTGATTCTCCGGCTCACCACACGCAAAAGGGCCGGGTTCTCCCGGCCTTTTTTTTATTTGAGCATGGCGTTATCCCCGCTGTTCACCGACGAGAATATGACGCGTTCGTGGTGGCTATGGCGGCAGACAGGATTGCATTAACACCAAGGTTTACCAAAGAGCGAGGCAAGCATGGCCGAGGTGCGGCGACTTCATGCCGACGACGAGCGAGGCTACCGGCAGGCACCGCATAACATCGAGGCCGAGCAGGCGCTGCTCGGCGCCATTCTGGTCAACAACGAGGCGTTCTACCGCGTTTCCGACTTCCTCGAACCCGTGCATTTCTACGAAGGCATCCACCGCCAGATATTCGAGGTCGCGGCAAAGATCATCCGCTCCGGCAAGAAGGCCGACCCGATCACCATCAAGACGCATCTGCCCACGGAACTGATCGAGGGCGTCTCGATGCAGCAATACCTGGCGCGGCTGGCGGCCGAGGCGACCACGGTGATCAACGCCTACGATTTCGGCTCCGCCGTCTACGACCTGGCCATCAGGCGCAATCTCATCCTGATCGGCGAGGAAATGACCGAGACCGCCTATGTGGCGGATGTCGACCAGACGCCGGAGCGCCAGATCGAGGACGCCGAGAAACGGCTGTTCGAACTGGCCGAGCGCGGTCGCTACGACGGCGGCTTCCAGACCTTCACCACCGCCCTCGCCGCCTCCATTGACATGGCGAGCGAAGCCTACAAGCGCGACGGTTCCCTGTCTGGCATCGCCACCGGCCTGAGCGACCTCGACCGGTTGATGGGCGGGTTGCAGCGTTCCGACCTCATCATCCTCGCGGCGCGACCGGCCATGGGCAAGTCGTCGCTCGCCACCAACATCGCTGTCAATGTCGCCAAGACCTTCCGCGAGGAACCGACGCCGGAAGGCAACATGAAGACCGTCAATGGCGGCCGCGTCGGCTTTTTCTCGCTCGAAATGAGCGCCGAGCAGCTGGCGACGCGCATCCTTTCGGACGAGGCGCGCATTTCGTCCTCGGACATCAGGCGCGGCAATATCCACGACAGCCAGTATGCGGCGCTGGTCGAGACATCCCAGTTGATCGGCACGCTGCCGCTGTTCATCGACGATACGGGCGGCTTGTCGATCGCCCAGCTGATGGCGCGGGCCCGCCGGCTCAAGCGGCAAAAAGGGCTCGATCTCATCATCATCGACTATGTGCAGCTGCTGACCGGCTCGTCGCGGCGGGCCAACGAGAACCGCGTGCAGGAGCTGACCGAGATCACCACGTCCCTCAAGGCACTGGCCAAGGAACTGGAAGTGCCGATCATCGCTTTGGCGCAGCTGTCGCGCCAGGTCGAGAACCGCGACGACAAGCGGCCACAGCTCGCGGATTTGAGGGAATCGGGGTCGCTCGAGCAGGACGCCGATGTGGTCTTGTTTATTTATCGCGACGAGTATTACCTGAAGAACAAGGAACCGCGGGAAGGCACGCCCGATCACCTGGCGTGGCAGGGGGAAATGGAAAAAGTCTACGGCTTGGCCGACATCATCATCGGCAAGCAGCGCCACGGTCCAACCGGGACGGTGCAGCTCAGCTTCGAGGCCAATTTCACGCGCTTTTCCAATCTTGCGCGGAATGCCTACGTGCAGGACCGAATCGACTAGGCTTTCCAGCATATGTCCAACGCCCCGGCGCACCCCCAAGGCCTTGCCGGCCGCCTGACCGTCGATCTCGGCGCCATCGTCAAGAACTGGCGGGCGCTCGGCCGGGTATCGCCAGGCGCCTTGACCGCGGCCGTCGTCAAGGCCGACGCCTATGGCACCGGGCTCGCACCAACGGCCACGGCGCTTGCCGAGGCCGGGGCGCAGTTCTTCTTCGTCGCGACGCCGGACGAGGGCCTGAGGCTCAGGCAGGTGCTGCCGGACGTGCATGTATTCGTGCTCAACGGGCTTTATCCCGGGGCGACCGATTTCTACCTCGCCCACAAGCTGATGCCGGTCTTGAGTTCGGTGCCCATGCTCGAGGAGTGGATGGACGTCTGCGTCGCCCACAACGAGGCGTTTCCGGCGGCGCTGCATTTCGACACCGGCATGAACCGGCTCGGCTTCCGGCTGTCCGACACGGCGCTGGTGCGCGACCGGCTGAGCGAATTCGGTTATCTGCCGCAGATGGTGATGAGCCACCTCGCCTGCGCCGACCAGCCGAGCCACGAGAAAAGCCGCACCCAGCTTGCCCTGTTCCAGACGGTTCTGGCGCAGTTCCCCGGCATTCCGGCCTCGCTGGCCAATTCGGCCGGGCTGATGTCGAACCGCGACTTCCACTTCCAGATGGTCCGGCCGGGCATAGCGGTCTATGGCGGGCGGGCCATCGGCGGTCGGCCCAACCCGATGGCCCATGCCATAACGCTCGAAGTGCCGGTGCTGCAGGTCCGCTCGGCCCGCACGGGCGAGACGGTCGGCTACGGCGCGACGCATTCGGTCGACAAGGAAAGCCGTATCGCCACCATCGCGCTGGGCTATGCCGACGGTTTTTTCCGCCATCTCGGCGCCTCCTCGACCAAGACGGGCGGCAGGATCGCCTTTGGCGGCCGGGTGCTGCCGGTAATGGGGCGGATCTCGATGGATCTGGTCACCGTCGATGTCACCGAACTCGGCGACGCGCTGCCCAGGCCGGGCGACTTCATGGAAGTGCTCGGGCCGCATATTTCGGTCGACGAGCAGGCGGACGCCGCCGGCACGATCGGCTACGAGGTCCTGACCTCGCTCAAGCAGGGCCGCTACGAGCGCGTCTATCTGGATCCCGCCGAACACGGCCATGCCGAGGGCTGAACGCGCATGCGCCTGACCGACACCCAGATGCTCTTCGCGATCAGGCTCGTCCACACCATCATCTATGTCGTCAACGGCACCGCCTGCTTCATCCTGCTCTATGCCGGCATCACCGGACGGACCGGCGCGTGGCTGTGGGTCGCCCTCGTCCTGGTTGCCATCGAAACCGCCGTCATGCTGGCGAACGGGGTCAAATGCCCGATCTCGCCGATCGCGGACAGATACGGCGCGCGCAAGGACGGGTTCGTCTACGACGTATTCATTCCGACCTTTTTGTCCCGCTACACCTTCGAATTTTTCACCGTCGTCGTATTGCTTGCCGGCGCCTTTGCCGGGCTCAGGTGGATCGGGCTGATCGGGTAGAGCCCTGCGGCGGCGTTCTCACCCTCCCTTGTGGGCGGGGTGAGATTGCCAAGCACTTGGCAAATTCATTTGTTCCCTATACGTTCCTATCCCATCTGACCGAAACGGGCGTGTCGTGGCCAAAATCAAACTGAGTTTTGTCTGCCAGACTTGCGGCGCCGCGACCTCGAAATGGGCCGGGCGCTGCGAGAGCTGCGGGGCGTGGAATTCCATTGTCGAAGAGGCGACCGGTACCGGCATCGGCGCCGGGCCGCGCGCCGCCCTGTCGAGCGGGCGGCCGTTGACCCTATCCATTCTCGGTTCGGTGTCCGATCCGGCGGCGCGCATCGAAACCGGCATCGCCGAACTCGACCGGGTGACCGGCGGTGGTTTCGTCAACGGCTCGGCGGTGCTGGTCGGCGGCGATCCGGGCATCGGCAAGTCGACACTGTTGTTGCAGGCGGCGGCGCGGCTGGCGCTCAGCGGACACAAGGTCGTCTATGTCTCGGGCGAAGAGGCCATTGCTCAGGTGCAGATGCGGGCGCAAAGGCTGGGGCTCGCCGCGGCGCCGGTGCTCCTGGCCAGCGAGACCCATGTCGAGACGATTCTGGCGACGCTCGAACATGGCGAGGTGCCGGATCTGGTCGTCATCGATTCGATCCAGACATTGTGGACCGAACGGGTGGACAGCGCCCCGGGCACGGTGACCCAGGTCAGGACCAGCGCCCAGGCGCTGACGCGCTTCGCCAAGAAGACCGGCGCCGCCGTGGTGCTGGTCGGGCATGTCACCAAGGACGGCCAGATCGCCGGACCGCGCGTCGTCGAGCACATGGTCGATGCCGTGCTCTATTTCGAGGGCGACACCAGCCACATGTTCCGGGTGCTGCGCGGCGTCAAGAACCGCTACGGCGCCACCGACGAGATCGGCGTGTTCGAAATGACCGAGGCCGGGCTCGCCGAAGTCGCCAACCCCTCGGCGCTGTTCCTGGACGAGCGCGATACCAAGGCGGCCGGCTCGGCGGTGTTCGCCGGGCTCGAAGGCACGCGACCGCTCTTGATCGAAATCCAGGCTCTGGTCGCCCCCTCGCCGCTCGGCACGCCGCGCCGGGCCGTGGTCGGCTGGGATTCGGCTCGGCTCTCGATGATTCTCGCGGTGCTGGAGACGCGCTGCGGCGTCAGGATCGGCGCCAACGACATCTATCTCAACGTCGCCGGTGGGCTGAAGGTTTCCGAGCCGGCGGCCGACCTCGCCGTTGCGGCGGCGCTGATCTCGTCGCTGACCAACACGCCGCTGCCGGCGGACGCGGTGTTTTTCGGCGAAGTCAGCCTGTCGGGCGGGGTTCGGCCGGTCGCCCATGCGGCGCTGAGGTTGCGGGAAGCGGCCAAGCTCGGCTTCAACCGCGCCTGTTGCGGCAAGATCGGCGCCACCGACCGCAACGGCGCCATCGCCATCGACGAGTTCTCCCACCTGCCCGATCTCATCGCCCGCATCGCCGCCGGCGGCGACGCAGACGGGCAACAGGTTTAGCCATATTTGTCATGCCGGCTTCACACGGCGGGGGGAAGCGGCTAAACGGGTTCGCGAATTGCAGTTTTTCAAAGGCTGGAGCGGTCCGCGATGTTCACCGCGTTCGATGTCGGCGTCGGCATTCTCGTCCTTGTTTCGGCGCTTCTGGCCACGGCACGCGGGCTGACGCGCGAGGTGCTGTCGCTGGCGACCTGGGCCGGCTCGGCGGCCATCGCCATCTGGATGTGGCAATACCACCCGGAACTGGCCCGCGCCTATGTCAAGGAAGAGCTGGTGGCGGACGTGGCGACGGTAGTCGTTTCCTTCATCGTCTCGCTGATCGTTCTGCATCTTTTGACCATGCGCATCGCCGATTTCGTCGTCGATTCCAAGATCGGTCCGCTCGACCGCACGCTCGGCTTCGTCTTTGGCGCCTTAAGGGGCGTCGTCATCGCCGTGGTCGTGGTCATCTTCGGCACCTGGCTTCTGGGCAATGCCCTGCCGTCCTGGGCGCAGGAGTCGCGATCATTGCCCATGCTCAGCCAGTTCGGCGACGGGCTGATCGCCGCCCTGCCCGACGACCTCGAACAGCAGATCAACGACATCCTGCAACGCTCCAGCGGCGACGGCGAGGACATCGAGGTGCTGCCCGACGAAGGAACGGATACGGGAGAACAGGGTCTGAACACCTGACAGGACGGTGCGGGTGTGATAAGGACGCATGTGAAGCTCCCGGCCCGCCAGCGGGCCAGAACCGGCAAGGGTCTTCGAATTGAACATGGCCAAAGCCCACTCGCCGCATGACGGCGACGAACCGCTATTCGATCTTGATGGGGACACGCTGCGCGAGGAGTGCGGCGTGTTCGGCATTCTCGGGCATGGCGAAGCGGCCACCCTCACCGCCCTTGGCCTGCACGCCTTGCAGCATCGCGGCCAGGAATCGGCCGGCATCGTCAGTTTCGACGGCACCCAGTTCCATTCCGAGCGGCGGCTCGGCCTGGTCGGAGATAATTTCACCGACCCCAAGACGCTCGCCAAGCTGCCCGGCCAGACAGCCATGGGCCATGTGCGCTACTCGACGACCGGCGAGACGATCATGCGCAACGTCCAGCCTCTGTTCGCCGAACTCGAGGTCGGCGGCATCGCCATCGCCCATAACGGCAACATCACCAATGGCTTGAAGCTGAGGCGGGAGATCATTTCCGGCGGCGCCATCTGCCAGTCGACCTCGGATACCGAGGTGGTGCTGCACCTGATCGCCCGCTCCAAGTCGCGCAATTCCGCCGAACGCTTCATCGACGCGTTGAAGCAGCTCGAAGGCGCCTATTCGATGGTGGCGATGACGCGCACCAAGCTGATCGGGGCGCGCGATCCCGACGGCATCAGGCCGCTGGTGCTCGGCGAGCTCAATGGCTGCCCGATTTTCGCCTCGGAAACCTGCGCCCTCGACATCATCGGTGCCAAGTTCGTCCGCGATGTCGCCAACGGCGAGGTGGTGGTGTGCGAAAAGCAGCCCGCCGGGCGGATCACCATCGACAGTTTCAAGCCGTTCCCGCCCAAGCCGGAGCGGGTCTGCCTGTTCGAATATGTCTATTTCGCCAGGCCCGATTCCGTCGTCGCCGGCCGTTCCGTCTATACGGCGCGCAAGAACATGGGCAAGAACCTCGCCATCGAGGCCGGGCTCGAGGCCGATGTCGTCGTGCCGGTGCCGGACGGGGGCACGCCCGCGGCGCTCGGCTTCGCCCAGCAATCGGGCATTCCGTTCGAATACGGCATCATCCGCAACCATTATGTCGGGCGCACCTTCATCCAGCCGACCCAGCACATCCGCACCTTCGGGGTTCGCCTCAAGCATTCGGCCAATCGCGAGCAGATCGAGGGAAAGCGCGTGGTACTGGTCGACGATTCGATCGTTCGCGGCACGACCTCGCTCAAGATCGTGCAGATGATCCGCGATGCCGGCGCCGCCGAAGTGCATATGCGGGTGGCGAGCCCGATGATCACCCATTCCGACTTCTACGGCATCGACACGCCCGATCCGGACAAGCTTATAGCCAACCAGTTCGCAACGCTCGCGGACATGGCCAGGCATATCGGGGTCGACACCCTCGCCTTTCTCTCCATCGAGGGGCTCTACGACGCCGTCGGCGGCATCGAACGCAATGCCGCCTCGCCGCAATTCTCCGATCATTGCTTCACCGGCGATTATCCGACCCCACTGACCGACCTCAACGGCGAGCGGCGGTCGAACCCCAAGAAGCTGTCCTTGCTCAGGGAAGCCGGCTAGCCCATGACCGAAAAAGACCTCGACGGACGGGTGATCGTCGTCACAGGCGCCTCGCGCGGCATCGGTGCCGCCGCGGCCCGCAACGCCGCCGCACGCGGCGCTCATGTCATTGCCGTGGCGCGGACGGTGGGCGGGCTCGAGGAACTGGACGACGACATCCAGAAGGCAGGCGGCGACACGACGCTGGTGCCGTTCGACCTGACCGACTACGCCGCCATCGACCGGCTCGGCGCGGCGATCAACGAGCGCTGGGGCAGGCTCGACGGGCTGATCGGCAATGCCGGCGTGCTTGGCATCCTGAGCCCTTTGGCGCATATCGATCCCAAGGTTTTCGAGAACGCCGTCGCGGTCAACGTCACCGCCAATTACCGGCTGATCCGCTCGCTCGATCCGCTCCTGAGGCAATCCGATGCCGGCCGCGTCGTCATGGTGTCCTCGGGAGCGGCCAGGAGCGCCCGCGCCTATTGGGGGCTTTACGCCCTGACCAAGGCGGCGCTCGACACCATGGTCAAGTCCTATGCCGGCGAACTCGCCAAGACCTCGGTCAAGGCCAACGCCTTTTACCCCGGCATCGTGCGCACCAAGATGCGGGCCCAGGCCATGCCGGGCGAGGACCCCGACACGCTGCCGCATCCCGACGAGGTCGCTCCCAGGCTCGTCGACATGGTGGCTCCGGCCTATCGGGAAAACGGCATGCTGTTCGACGCCGGCAAGGGCACGACCGAGGCGCTGTAGGAACGGGCCCTGCCTGTGGCCAGTCCTTTGCTCCATCCTCCCCTGTGTGTGAAGCCGCGCTTCGACGCACCGCACTTGCAGTTCAGCCAGAACTTCAACCGGCGCAAAACGGCTTGTTTCTTCGCCTTAACTTACCGCTTCTTGCCCTTGTTCGCGAAGGGGTTTTCGCCGCCGCGGAACAAGAGCCTTATCGGCGTGCCGCCAAGGCCGAAGCTCGTGCGCAGCCCGTTGATCAGGTAGCGCCGGTAGGCGGCGGGGAAGGCGTCGGGGCGCGAGGTGAACAGCGCGAAGGTCGGCGGACGCGCCTTTACCTGGGTGACGTAGCGCAGCTTCAGGCGCCGGCCGGAGGTCGCCGGAGGCGCGTGCGCGGCGGCCATGTCGTCGAGCCAGCGGTTGAGTTTTGCCGTCGAGATGCGGATGTTCCACACCCGCTCGGCGTCGAGCACGGCCTTCATCAGCCGGTCGATATTGAGACCCTTCAATCCGGAGAACGTGACCATGGGCACGCCGCTCAATTGCGGCAGCAGGCGGTCGCAGGCCTCCTTGAGTTCGGCGAGGACACGCTGCTTTTCCTCGATCAGGTCCCATTTGTTGAGACCGATCACCACCGCCCTGCCCTCGCGGGCGACGAGGTCGACAAGCTGCAGGTCCTGCTTCTCGAACGGCATGGTGGCGTCGAGCATGACGATGACGACCTCGGCATAGCGCAGCGAGCGCAGCGAATCCGAGACGGCGAGCCGTTCGAGCTTTTGCTGGACGCGGGACTTGCGGCGCATGCCGGCGGTGTCGACGAGGTTGATGATGCGGCCCTGATGCTCCCAGGGCACCAGAATGGAATCGCGGGTGATGCCGGCTTCCGGGCCGGTCAGGACGCGCTCTTCGCCGACCAGGCGATTGACCAGGGTCGACTTGCCGGTATTGGGCCGGCCGATGATGGCGACGTTGAGCGGCTTGGTCGGATCCCAGTGGCGATTGGCTTCCTCCTCGCCGATCTCGCCGTCGATGTCGATATCGACTTCGGGCAGGGCCTCGTCCGGCACGGGGTCCGACTTGGCGGCGTCAGCCCGTTCGACGGCATCGGCGACAATGGCGTAGAGATCGGCCAGCCCGAGGCCATGCTCGGCGCTCAAGGCAATGGCCTCGCCGAAGCCGAGACTATAGGCATCGTTGATGCCAGCATCGGCGGCCCTGCCCTCGGCCTTGTTGGCGATCAGGTGCACGTCCTTGCCGGACTTCCTGAGGACGCGGGCGAAATGGGCGTCGAGGGGCGTCACGCCGGCGCGGGCGTCGATCATGAACAGGATGACGTCCGCCTCGGCGATGGCGGTCTCGGTTTGCAGGCGCATGCGCGCCTCAAGGCTCTGGTCGGTGGCATCCTCGTAGCCGGCGGTGTCGAGCACGTCGAAAAAAAGGTCGCCGATGCGGCCGCGCGCCAGGCGGCGGTCGCGGGTGACGCCGGGCGTATCATCGACCAGCGCGATGCGCTTGCCGACCAGGCGGTTGAACAGGGTCGACTTGCCGACATTCGGCCGGCCGACAATGGCGACGACAACGCTCATGGCATACGTCTCCCGCCGCTGACGGTGCTGGCGCGGCTATTCGGTGGCGACGGAAGTGGCGCCTTCGGCATCAAGCTGCGCGACATAGACCGAGATGCGCGCCAGAAGGTCGGCGCTGGCCGTCACGTCCACCTCGGCGGCCTCGAAGGTGGCGAGGGCCGCGTCGAAATCGCCAGCCTTGTACTGGGCGAGGCCGAGCGCCTCGCGGGCGACACCGGCAAAGGGCGAATTGGCGGCGATCAGCCCGCCGACGCGCGTCTCGATACCGCCGATATCGGCGCTGTCGACGAGCTGGAAGGCGGCAAGAACCAGCGCCAGCTCCCGCAGCCGCACCACATCGAGCGAGGCCGCGAGCGTGTCGTAAAGCACGATGGCCTCGGTGACCTTGCCCTTCTGGGCCAGATAGGCCGCCTCGGCGAACTGGCCGAGCACCGGGTATTTGCCCGAGCCTTGCTTTTCGACCGTTTCGAGGGCGGCAAGGGCGGCGTCGATCTCGCCCGCCTCGGCGGCGTCGAGCGCGACATAGAGCGCGTCGGACGAGCGGGCGGCATTGGACTGCTGCCACCAGCTCCAGCCCTCGTTGAGGGCGACCAGCAACACGACGGCGACGGCGCCGCCGATCACATAGGGTCCGAAGCGGCGCCACAAGGCACGCATGCGGTCGGCGCGCAAATCCTCATTGATTTCGCGAAACAGGGTGTCTTCGGACATGACGGATCACTCACGACAAATTCGCCGGCACAATAGTCATGCGCCGGCGGGAATGCAATTCGCCATCGCGGCCGCTTCTAGATGACCGGCGGCTGGATGCCGAACATCCACCCGTGCAGGAAATAGACGAAGGCCAGGTAGAGCCCGAGGCCGATCAGGATGCCGGTGAGATCGCCGCGTACCGACTGGAACACGGGCGCCGGATCGCCGCGCAGGGTCGAGACGATGGCCGCCACGACGGAATAGAGCGTCCAGGCGCCGAACAGCAGCAGCGACGCGAGATCGCCATTCGAGACGAGATGGCCGAGACCCCAGAGCGCGATGCCGATCGACATGGGATGACGGATCAGCGCCTTGATCCGACCGACCGGGCCGCCGGACATCATCAACAGCATCAGGCCGACGAGATTTGTGACGGCGGCGACATGCACGCCCCAGTCGGGGACGGCATAGAGCTCCGGGGCGCTGTCGCGATAAAGCATCCAGCCCCAGATCATCAGGCCGATGCCAACAAGCGAGGGCAGCGCCACAAGGCCCTTCCACGGCCCTTCGCCGCGCGCCGCGATGAAGGCGGCACGGGGGCCGGGCACGATCATCTTGAGGCTATGAGGAATAAAAAACAAAAGCAAACCAAGGACCAGAACCCACATCGTCGGTGTCTCCCCGCAAACGCCGCCGTCCCGTCGACGGTCGGCCGGTTTTCGATATGGCGCTAGGGGCGTCCGGCGCGCAAGGCAAGATGACACAAGGACGCGACGCCCTTGGCGCGGCGGCGGGCAAGGCCTATCCTTTGGGTGTGGAGGGGCCGACATGCGGATGGTCGTAGTCGTCTTGGCGCTGCTTGCGACCATGGTTTCCGCGCGGGCCGGCGACCTCGTCGAACCGCGCATGCATCTCGCCAGGGGCGGCCCGGAAACGCCGCAGATCGCCCTGACGCTCGACGCCTGTTCGGGCGGAGTCGATATGCGCATTCTTGACGCCCTGATCGCCAACCGCGTGCCGGCAACGCTGTTCCTGACCGGCAAGTGGCTGAGCGCCAATCCCGAAGCCGTCGCCCTCATCAAGCAGCATCCCGACCTGTTCCAGTTCGAAAACCACGGCGCCGAGCACGTTCCGGCGGTGATCGGCAGCGAAAAACCCTATGGAATCGCGCCGGCCGGAACGGCCGAAGCGGTGATGGCCGAGGTCGAGGGCGGCGCCTTCTTCATCGAATCGCTGTTCGGCAGGAAACCGGCCTGGTACCGGGACGCAACGGCGCTCTACTCGCCCGCCGCCATCGACATGATCGAGCAGGCGGGCTTTCGCATTGCCGGGTTTTCATTGAACGGCGATGCCGGCGCCTCGTTCAGCGCCGAGGCGGCGGCGGAAAGCATTGCCGGCGCCCAAGACGGCGATGTCATCATCGCCCACATGAACCAGCCGACGCGCGCGGCCGGCGACGGCGTGGTCGCGGGCATTCTGGCGCTCAAGGCGAAAGGGTTTCGGTTTGTAAGGCTGGATCAGGTGGAAGTGGTCGGGGAGTAACGACGACGCGTTGTGTCGGTCCTGTGATCAGCTTGCTCGCCGGGAGCGAAGCAAAGACCCACGGCGTGGGCGCGGTTGGTCAAGGATCGAGTCTAGGATGGCACGAAAGCGCTGCCTTTTTCGGCGACAATGGCGGCGCCAAATACATGACTTACCGAATAGGAGCGAGCTAAGGAGAGTTGGCTGTGGCCACTGCGCACGAGTACTTCGAAAAATCGACTTTTCTTCAGTTTGGCCGTACAGTTACGCTTTCAACCTCGGACGGAAGCTTATTCGAGGTGCGCATCGAGGTTGTGCAGGATTTTGATGGTGGTTCAAAGCATCTCAAGATTTACATTCCCAAGGCTGATAATCCAGAGGCTCTGCTCTCCCACATCCTCGAAAATGCGCAAGACTTAATATGGAGACCGGCAAGCAAGGTAATCACGATAGCAGGTCTAGCAGGTACTAACGAGAAGGTCTCAAGCGTCGATCTCCGTTTCAGCGGCCGCGTCCTCGTTTACACACCCAATATTTCCCCGCCTGAGCAGTGGGCAAGCCTATCTCGGGCAATGGCGTCGAATGGCCTTAGCCTGTTGGTGCGCGACGGCCAGTACGCTGCAATACGCGACAAATACGAAACGCCGCTCGCGTTCATCTCTCATGACTCGCGGGACAAAGAGCCTTTCGTCCGAGAACTCGCAAACAAACTCGCAAACATGCTTTGCCCGGTTTGGTATGACGAATTCAAACTTCAACCCGGAGACAGCCTGCGCGAGAGCATTGAGCTTGGCCTAAAAGCTTGTCCGAAGTGCATTGTAGTGCTGTCGAAGAATTTCTTTGGCAATCCCGGCTGGACCAAGCGCGAATTCGATACAGTCTACACCCGTGAAATCCTTGAAGGGAAGCGCTTGATGATTCCCGTCTGGCTTGATGTTGAAAAGAAGGACGTTTTCGATTATTCACCGATCCTTGTTGATAGGCTCGGAATTCCTGCATCCCTCGGCGTCGAAGAAGTTGCTCGCAAAATCGTTTCAGTCTTGAACTACGTTCCGCCCGATCAGCACGCATGGTGACTTCGCATTGCTTTACAACTGCGGCTTGATCGACGCTCTGTTGTATTGGTAGTGTAGTAGAACTATTTTCCCAAATCAGAAATTGCGGCAAAAAGATCGTTAAATTTTCGCTCATCAACCAGAAATGTTCTCTGTCAAATACTCGCCAAAGAAAACGGTAGCTCCCGACAACCGAGAGTAAATCTCATTTTCTTCTAATAACTTCTTGGGTATCATGTACCCTCACTCCCATTCAATCGTCCCGGGCGGCTTGCTGGTCACGTCGTAGACCACGCGATTGATGCCCCTGACTTCATTGATGATGCGCGTGGCGGCGCGGCCGAGGAAACCCATGTCATAGGGATAAAAGTCCGCCGTCATGCCGTCGACCGAAGTGACGGCGCGCAAGGCGCAGACGAATTCGTAGGTGCGGCCGTCGCCCATGACGCCGACGGTCTGGACCGGCAACAGCACGGCAAAGGCCTGCCAGATCGCGTCGTAAAGGCCGGCCTTGCGGATTTCGTCGAGATAGATGGCGTCGGCTTGTCTCAGGATGTCGAGCTTGTCGCGGGTGACACCGCCCGGCAGGCGGATGGCGAGGCCGGGTCCTGGGAAGGGATGGCGGCCGACGAAGCTTTCGTTGAGGCCGAGCTCGCGGCCGAGGGCCCTGACCTCGTCCTTGAACAGCTCGCGCAGCGGTTCGACGAGCTTCATGTTCATGCGCTCGGGCAGGCCGCCGACATTGTGGTGGCTCTTGATGGTGACCGAGGGGCCGCCGGAAAAGCTGACGGATTCGATCACGTCCGGATAGAGCGTGCCCTGCGCCAGGAAATCGGCACCGCCGAGTTTTTTCGCCTCGGCCTCGAAGGTCTCGATGAACAGGCGTCCGATGGTCTTGCGCTTGGTCTCGGGATCAGCCTCGCCTTCGAGCGCCGCGATGAAGGTGTCGGCGGCATCCACATGGACGAGCGGGATATTGTAGTGGTTGCGGAACATGTCGACGACTTCGGCCGCCTCGTTGAGGCGCATCAGGCCGTGATCGACGAGGATGCAGGTCAACCGGTCGCCGATGGCTTCGTGGATCAGCACCGCCGCGACCGAAGAATCGACGCCGCCCGACAGGCCGCAGATGACCTTGCCGGACCCGACCTGCTGGCGGATGCGGGCAATCGCCTGCTGGCGATAGGCGGCCATGGTCCAGTCGCCGGTGCAGCCGCAGATATCGTAGGCGAATTTTCTGTAGAGCTTCGGCCCGTCCGGGGTGTGATGCACCTCCGGGTGGAACTGGGTGGCCCAGATGCGCCGCTTCTCGTCGGCGACAATGGCCATGGGCGCGCCGGCGGAGGTGGCCACGACCGCAAAGCCCTCGGGCAGTTCGGTGACGCGGTCGCCATGGCTCATCCAGACCTCGTGAGACGTTCCGAGCTCCCAGATGCCATCGTAAAGGGCGCAGGGCTGGTCGGCGGTCAGCAGCGCCCGGCCGAATTCGCGGTGATGGCCACCCTCGACCCTGCCGCCGAGCGCCTTGGCGAGGGCGTGCTGGCCGTAGCAGATGCCAAGGATCGGCACGCCGGCTTCAACGAGCCGCATATCGAGCTGCGGCGAGCCGTCCTCGACGATGCTGGCCGGGCCGCCGCTCAAGATGATGCCGACCGGCCGCAGGCGATCGAGATGGTCGGCGGCGCTGGCAAAGGGATGGATTTCGCAATAGACGTCGAGTTCGCGCAGGCGCCGGGCGATGAGCTGGGTCACCTGCGAACCGAAGTCGACGATGAGTATGGCTTGATGCTGGGGCGCTGTCATGGCGAGGCTTTATAGCCGGCTCCGCGATTCCGCAAGCCGGGCAAGCGTCGTAACGGCTTGCCGGCGGCGTTTGCCTTCGCCATGCGAACAGGTCGCCCGTGTCGCGACATTCTGGATCGCAAGCCGGGACATTCGGCCCACTTGCTCCCGGCGCGCCATGGTTTAGAGCATCGTGTGCAAAAGTGGAAACCGGTTTTGCACATCAAACGATGCGACCACAAAGAGTTGGAGCGGCGAAGCGGTTCAACTTGAACGCGCGCCGCTCCAAGTCCTTGGCGGCCACCTGCTGCAACTGGAAAGGCTCCGCCCGCCCTTTTCGGGCATGCGCCGGTGCGGAACGCGGCGCCGATCGGGAAGGGTTGAACATGCTTGATGATCGCCAGAATCTTGCGGGCGCCGACTTCGTCCGAAGCCTCGCCTGTCTCGGCGTCGTCGCCCACCACCTGGCACAGCGGCTCGATCCCCATGCGCTGTCGCCGACCCTGCGCGACATTCATTCCGCTTCGATCCTCGGGGCGTTCGGGGTCGGCGCTTTTTTCGTCCTGTCGGGCTACCTGCTGTCGCGCCCCTTCTGGCTGGCGATCGACGCCGGCAAGCCGATGCCCTCGCTGCGCCACTACGCGCTGAGGCGCCTGGCCCGCATCGCGCCGGGATATTGGGCGGCGCTGCTCGTCACCTTCGTTTTGAGCATCACACTATTCGGCGTCCGGCTCGACGCGGCGCTGGTGCAGCGTTTCCTCGCCGGGGCGGGATTCATGAGCGCCTGGCACTGGCTGACCATGTTTCCGGTCGAGGTGAACGGACCGCTCTGGAGCATCGGCTTCGAGGTCATGTCCTACCTGCTCCTGCCGCTGTGCCTTGTCCCGATGTTTATCGGCAACCGCTTCGGACTGAGGGGCTGGCCGGCGCGCGCGGTCTGGCTCGGCGCCATCCTTGTGGCCATTGGCGCCCATGGCATCACCATCGCCACAATCCGCATTCCGCCCGCCGGCACCGGCTGGCAATACGGCCTGGTCGGCGGCGCCCGGGCCTGGATGCCCGAATACAATGTCTTCGGCTTTTTCGCCATGTTCGCCATCGGCGCCCTCGCCGGCGGGCTGCAGGTGCTGTGCGCCGGGCGGCGTCACGTAATATTCGACCTGCTGTTCCTCACCGGGCTGGCCCTGGCATGGTGGGCAGCCGGGCCCTATCTCAGCCGGGCAATCGCCGAAGGCTGGGGCTGGCTCGACATCCCCTATTGCTATCCGCTCTTTCCGCTCGGCATCGGACTGGCCCTTGCCGCGGCGCCGTCCTCCCTATGGATTCGGCATCTCACCGAATTGGGGATATTCCGCTACGTCGCTCTGATATCGTTCGGACTTTATGTCTGGCACTATCTCGTTCTCGAGCTGATCCGGCAGCTTGCCGCGCCAGCCTTCCATTTCGCCGGTATTTCCGATCCGGCCTATTGGGCGCTGCTCTCGCTTGTCGGCGTGGGCCTGTCGATCCTTGTCGCCCACCTGTCGTACCGGCTCATTGAACGTCCGGTGCTCGATTGGGGGAGACGCGTCGAAACGCGCGGGATCGGCGGCCGAAAGCGTCAAACCGCCTCTTGACGCGCCGCTTTCAGTCTTTCACCGTCCCATTGCCCAAAATCCTCTGCCTTCCCGACCGCCGGAGAACCGGCGCCAAGACAACAAAAGGACTTGCCGATGTCTGCCAATGCCTCATCTCCGGCGCGCCGCCGCCGGATCAGCACCCTGACCGCGGGAACCCTGGCGGGCCTCGCCGGCGGCGTGATGGAGATCGTCTGGATCATGCTCTACGCCTCGTTGTCGGGAAACGACGCCGCCATCGTCGCCCGGGGCGTCACGGCTTCGGTTTTTCCCGACCTGGCGACGGCGCCCGCGTCGGTGGCCCTCGGGTTGTTGATCCACATGGTGCTGGCCGTCGGCCTCGGCATCGTCATCGCCATCGCCATTCCGGCGGTTTTGCCGCGCGTCGCCGGCACCATTGTCGAGCCGATCCTGGTGGTCGCCTGCCTTGGCGGCGTGTGGACGATGAATTTCTTCGTGCTGCTGCCGATCATCAACAATGACTTCGTGACGATCGTGCCCTTCCCGGTCAGCTTCACCTCCAAGATGCTGTTCGGCTTCGCCGCCGCCCTCACCTTCTGGGTGTTCCGGCGCAGGCCCGTAACAGACCGCTAGCGCGCGGGCACCACCGCAAACAAGGGTTGGCCTTCCGCCTCGCCTCGTCCGGCTCGGTCAGTTGAGCCAGGCGACGGATGCGTTGAGCACGCCGGCAAAGCTCACCCAGAGCAGGTAGGGCACCATCAGCCAGCTCGCGGGGCGGTCGATCTGTCGCGCCGTCAGAATGAAGCCTAGGATGAAAGCCCACATAGCGGCGCAGACCGCGAGCGCCGCCCATGGGAGATGGAGCGAAAAAAACACCGGCGACCAAATCCAGTTGGCCACGAGTTGGCCGTACCAGAGCTGCATCGCCCTGCCTCGCGGCGCAAAGCGCCAAATACGCCAGCCCGCGATGGCGATGCAGATGTAGAGCAGCGTCCAAACCGGAGCGAACAGCCAGTTCGGCGGGTTGAACGGCGGCTTGTCAAGGCCTGCATACCAACCACCCGGGGCGGTAAGGATGCCGATGGTCGAGCCGCCGCCAATGACGATGGCGAGGAAGACGGCAAGCGAAAGCCATGCCTTCCAGGAACTGATGGATCGTATTGTCTCGGTGTGTGTCATGGCTGATGCAACGGCGCTGTTCGCGCGAGGTTCCCTTTCGTCCGATCAAATGGTTTACGCCGGCCCGACAGGATCGGATCGATCGGCGCCAACATGCCTCACCTCGATTCGCCGGTCGAACTTGCATCGCCAGCGCGGCGGTGGAATCGTCCGGCTTGTGTCTTTCCGGAGGAACGCCGTGTTCGAAGGCCATGATTGGTACAACCCGCCGGCCGAATGGTCGGTCGAAGGCGGCGTGCTGCGCTTCACCACGCTTGCGGAAACCGACTTCTGGAACAATACCCATTACGGCTTCCGCCACGGCAACGGCCATGTGTTCGCGCGCCCCGTCGCCGGCGATTTTTCGGCGGAGGCGGTATTTTCGGCCGAATACGTGGCGCTCTACGACCAGGCGGGCGTCATGCTCCGGGTCGATGACGACAACTGGCTCAAGACCGGCATCGAGTTCACCGACGGGCTGGCGCATTTCTCCGTCGTCGTCACGCGCGCCGACCAGTCCGACTGGAGCGTCATTCCCTTGCCGGCGGAAGCCATGGCCGAGATGCAGGTGCGGCTGACGCGCCATGGCGATGCGCTCCGGGTGCAGTATCGTTTTGGCGACCGCTCATGGGCGATGGCGCGACTGGCCTTTCTCGACATGCCTGAAAGTGTTGCGGTCGGGCCGGCGGCCTGTTCGCCGATTGGCGCGGGCCTGACGGTGCAATTCCAGCGCTTCGCCATCGGACCGGCGATTTCGCGGGACCTGCACGACTGATATCTCCGTTCAGACATGGGTTGAGCATGGCGGCAGTCTCCGCTACCGCCGATAGGGTTTTTTCCGCGTCGTCAGGATGCGGCGATTGCTCAGTCGACGCGGTGTTCGAGGACGCAGAGGAAGAACCCGTCGGTTCCGGCGCTGGCCGGGCTCAGCCGGATGGCCTCGCGACCGATGCCGGACAAGGGGTCGATGGCCGGGAAGGTCTCGGTCCACAGGATTGTGTGATCGACGGGAACGAAACCGGGCGTGCGGGCGCAAAAGGCGGAGACGGCGCCGGCATTCTCGGCCGGCAGCAGCGAGCAGGTGACATAAGCCAGCCTTCCGCCGGGCCTGACGAAATGCGCCGCCTTGTCGAGGATCGCCGCCTGCTCGGCCACGCGGGCGGCGAGCTGGTCAGGCGACAGGCGCCATTTGGCGTCCGGGCGGCGGCGCCATGTGCCGGTGCCGGTGCAGGGCGCATCGACGAGCACCCTATCCATGCGGCCGGCAAGGTCGAACAAAACGTTTTCCTCGGGCGGACGCACCTGAACGTTGCGGGCGCCGGCGCGCTTCAGCCGGTCGTAGATCGGGGCGAGGCGCGAACGGTCGGAATCGTGGGCGAAAATCTGGCCGCGATTGCCCATCGCCGCCGCCATGGCGAGGGTCTTGCCGCCGGCGCCGGCACAGAAATCGAGAACCTGCATGCCCGGCCCCGCTCCGGCCAGTGCCGCGACGGTCTGCGATCCGGCGTCCTGCA
>Ga0180009_10001191_pt1 | contig 32480 bp, 29 predicted proteins | sample OS_PC_MetaG_FD_123537 | JGI IMG/M metagenome (GOLD analysis project Ga0180009, IMG submission 123537) | Groundwater microbial communities from the Aspo Hard Rock Laboratory (HRL) deep subsurface site, Sweden - OS_PC_MetaG | ecosystem: Environmental > Aquatic > Deep subsurface > Groundwater...
CGACGTGGCTTGTTGATAGCTTGTGGAGTTGTTGTTTTCCTGTTCTTACGATTATGGGGTCTCTATGAGCCAATGTATCTTGGACTCCTGATAGCATCTCTTCTGTCTCTGGAGCTTGTCTTTCGAAACTCGTAGGTTAACGAATTTGAAGTGTCAAAGCGAGCCTTCGAAGTGTTATATTGTCTATAATATTCCTACTTCCTGCCACATCAAGAAGCGCCAGAAAATCAGAAACCACTGCCGCACGTGGACCGAAAGCGTTTGTGTCTTTCCCCCGTTGAAATACAATGTGGTGCATTCCTTTCCTAGTCATCGGCAGATCCCCAACTTTCGTACGGGCAATCACATCCCCTATATAAAGCATGTCAGAAACGGTGAGTCCTCCTGGAGGCAACATACCCCTATCATACAACGCCGTGCCTACCCGAAGTGTCGCGTATTCATAGAACCTGCGGTGAGGTTTGCTGTACCCGCAATAATCTCCCTCCCCGAAAATAAGCCCGTTGAATCTTGCTAGCAACCATTCATTACCGACTTTCGCATGTGCTTCCAGAATCGGCCTGATGGTTGTCTCAACGCGCGAGGCTGAAGCCAACGCGACAATGACATCCGGCGGTAGAGCTTCAAAAAAATCTTTAACTCCCGGCAGTATTGGCGCGAGCGTCAAAACACGGGCTGGGTCTTCTTCCAATATTGCTTTACCTATCTGTTCTTTACGATCCGCTATTATACGAACCACGTTTTCACCTAAACTATCTCCTGCTATTAGCCAATCCATAAACTCACTCCATTTGTATAACACCGAAACGTCTATCAATTGACGAAGCTTCTCCTTCTCGATTTCAGTAAGAGCACCACCGTCTTTACTCCTGCCACTGATTATTCTTTCAATCATCAGAGAGACCGAGGTGTTGAGATCGTTCCTCCAACCATAAACCAGTTTACGTAATGCTTCTAATTCTTCATCCGATCCTTGAATACCAGCTTCGCGAAAAAGCGCCCGCCACGAAACGGCAAAATAACCATACGGGCCTTCGGAATCTACAATCACCCCATCAAAGTCGGAAACAATTGCTGCAAACGACCGATTCTCACAAAGATCCTCATGAACCACATCATCTGTCGCACGATTAAACCATACCCTTCTATCTGGACCCCGCTCTGTCTGTAAGGCCTGATTCCCGGTGTTAATCGACACGGGAATATCTACCTCTACAAGTTCATAGGGTCCCGAAAACTCCGGACTTGATGGACATATTGGTAGCCATGTGCTCATACTAAATTTTCTTTGATAAATAAATAATCCCTTCGCCCCTCTTTGTGATTATTTGCCCTTCGTGTTTTACAACATGCAGCTTATCACGCAACGTTGAAATAAGCTGATCAATCGCCCAGTCGGAATACCGATCGGCCCAGTTCTCTCCCCAAAGCACTTGCGCCAATGTATCTTTAGAAATCAACTCGCCGGTATGCTCCCGTAAATAATCCATAACTTTCCTTTGGGTTTTAGTAAAATACAATAATTCTTCATTAATGGCATTATGTTTCATTATTGGCAACTGTGGAGCCTTCTTTTGGTATTTTTGCAAAAAATCCACTAAGAGCGGTGTGAATGCGCTGTTATGTTTACTTATTTTTTGTATGTACCCATAACGAAACAATAAATACTCCAAAAGCGGATTCACTTTTATGTTTTGTTTCTGGATATAGGCTTTTGCTTCTTTGGAAAGGTCAAGCGCGATGTTGTTGAGGCGAAAATATAATTGTTCTTCCAAAATATTTGGCTCTTTCCAATTGGGATCATGAATCGCCTGTAAATAAAGAGCTTTAAGAAGGCCAGGATTTCCACCAGAATTACTGATGATGGTATTTTTGGCGTTCTTTGATGTTTTTTCCCCGTATCGTTCTTCATAATTTCCCAGTACAACCTGTGCGTCCGGCGGAAGAAGCGGTAACACCGGCACAATATTCCTTTTGAGTACTTTGTCAACGACGGCAACGTTATCTTGAAACAAAACTCGAGCGTAAGTAAATATACAATAGGAAAATCTCCAACCTAAAAGGTTTCGTAAATGGTTGATGAAAACAAATAATGAACTCTCCTGAAATCCGTCGTGGCCGAGGTGCATCACGAAAACAAGTTTTGTTTTTTGAGTAAATAATTTTACTGCCTTTGAAATTGAAGAATAATCGCTATCTATATTTTGACCAAATTCATCAGACAATATTGCACTGATTTCCGCACTAATCATTTCCGCCGTGGTTAATCCGGAAATATCGAGAAAAACTGGTTTTATCTCACCTCCCAGTTCGGAAGTAAAAAGCGGTACGGATAAAGTAAAAATATAGTCAATACCGCTGTCCGACATTCCCGCGAAAGTTATAGGCTCAAGACTACTGGCAGCCTGCATGCCAGCCTCAAGCAATTTCTGATAATAAGGAGCTATTTTCATAAAGGTGAATTATACACTATTTTCGCCTCAGAATCAAATCAGCATCAACTCAAGTAGAAAAATGGTCATGACGCTATAATCCTACGCATTGATATATGCTATAAGCTATTCAAAAGCGAATATACTTATTGCATATTTTCGCTCTTTAACATTCCTGAAGGTTATAAAAAAGTTACAAAGGTTGGCTTAGCCGATTTGAGGCGGAATTTTCCGCTTTAGCTTGGCTGAGCCAACCAAACCCAAATCCCATTCGGCTCACGAGGAGAAAATCATGAAATTCAAAAAAATAATCTTGAACATTCTGATTGCAGTATTTTATATTACAATCTTCGCTTTCACTCTGCTGGGCGGACTCGCAACCTGCCTAGCCATTCTGAAATCCTAAAAGGAGGAAGAAGATGCCTGATAATTTTTGGAGTCAGTTCTTACCAGCCGTTGCGGCTGGGGCTGCTTTTTTGACCATGGTGGTGGTGCAAGTAAATAGATATTCACCGCCAGAAGATCGAAAAAGGGCTATACGTGCCACCTTGGCCTTCATGGGCCCAACCTTTGTTATCGGGCTGGCCTTGATTGCATGGCTTCTCATCTCATTCGGATAAACAAGGAGGAGCAATGAAAGACGATTCAGCAGCAATAGTTGCCATACTATTGCTGATTTTAATATTCATGGCTATATGCCTTTTTGGCATTCAAGTACTTCTATAACCTTCGGGAACAAGACAGTTGGTCGCACCGCAAGGTGTATCATGATGAGCAATCTGCTCAAGCCCTTCATGATCCAACTGCCTTTCCTCTTGCTTAGATTTCGTCTACGCAAAAGGAAGGGGAATCGTATGAAACAAAAAACAAAATTAAATCGAGAACAATTACTTGAGAAAATCGAACGGTATACCGAGGTGCCGATGCTTGTTTTGGTCATCGTCATGATCATCACCCTAGTCCTTCCGATTGTGTTGACACTTGATCCGGCTGTTGAGCATGTTTTAGAGCTTGTTGACTGGTTTATCTGGGGCGCATTCGCGCTGGAGCTGACAGTTAAAACCTATCTTTCCGGAAATCGCTGGCAATACCTGCGCACTCATTGGATCGATGTCCTAGTTGTGGCTCTCCCTCTCCTTCGGATATTCCGTATCTTCCGCGTTGCGCGGCTCGCCCGTGGAGCCAGACTTGCCAGAAGCACCCGGGCGCTTCGGATTCTCCGTTTTGCCCGTGTACTAGCCGTGTTTGTCAGATTTACCACAGAGGTAAAAACCGTTTTTTCCAGCTTCGGGTTCAATTACCTCTTGCTCGTCTTTCTGGGACTTATCGGATTGGGAACCGTACTGACGTACAACTTCGACCAAAATGTCGAAACAGGGGTAAATAATCTTGCCGAAAGTTTGTGGCTGACTGTCGTCAACGCTTTTTCCGGCGGCTATGCCAACGTCTATCCCGAAACACCAGAGGCCAAAGCGGTTTCGATATTTCTTATCGTTGTCGGCACTGTCCTTGTTTCCTACTTTACCGCATCGCTAGCCTCCTATTTCACGGAAAAAGGCCAGGATATTGAGCAGGAACGGGTTGAACAAAAAATTGATGCATTAACAAAGAAGATTGATCTGATTAATAAAAAACTTTCTTGAAGAACCCACGCCATATCTGTACAATGGAGCTCATGGCAAAGTTCTATCTCACCACCGCGATTCCCTACACCAACGCCGCTCCGCACGTGGGGCACGCTCTTGAGTTCGTTCAGGCGGATGTGATAGCGCGTTACCGGCGCTTGCTTGGTGACGAAGTGTGTTTGCTGTCCGGCGGAGACGAAAACGCACTCAAAAACGTGCAGGCGGCAGAAAAAGCCGGCGTGCCGGTGAAACAATTCATTGACGTCTATTCCCAACTCTTCCAAAAATTAGCACAGTCGCTTAATGTACAGTTCGATATTTTCCAAAAAGGCAGCGACCAAATTCACCATTTCCCTTCCAGCCAAAAACTTTGGGAGCTTTGCGCCAGAAATGGCGACATCTACAAAAAGCCGTATGAAGGACTGTACTGTTTGGGTTGCGAGGCTTTTTATACCCCGGATGAACTGGATTCAAACGGCGAATGCTCTGAGCATCCCGGCAAGAAACTCGACAAAGTCAGCGAAGAAAATTATTTTTTCAAATTATCCAAATACCAAACACAGCTGATTGACCTCATTTCTTCCGATACTTTAAAAATCGTCCCGGATTTCCGAAAAAACGAAGTATTATCATTCCTTAAACAACCGCTTCATGACATTAGTATTTCCCGCACGAATGCCAGGGCAAAAAATTGGGGTGTGCCGGTACCGGGAGATGCTACGCAACGAATCTACGTTTGGTTTGACGCTTTAAATATCTACCAATCGGGAATTGGTTTTGGGTGGGACGAAAAAACGTATCATAAATGGTGGCCGGCGGATGTCCATGTGATCGGCAAAGGCATTATCCGCTTCCACGCCGTCTACTGGCCGGCTTTTTTACTCTCAGCAAAACTGTCTCTTCCTAAAACTCTTTTTGTCCACGGTTACTTTACCGTCAACGGACAAAAAATGAGCAAAACTATCGGCAACATCATTGACCCATCTGTTATGATTGAAAAATACGGAAGCGATGCTCTGCGATATTACTTACTTCGCGAAATTCCGCCTTTTGCCGACGGCGACTTTTCCGAACGGCGGTTTAAGGAACTCTATAACGCAGATCTTGCCAACGGCTTGGGCAACGTCATTGCCCGCACAGCAAAGCTGGCAAGCAATGCTAAATGGCCAATGATAAATGCTAAATACAAAGATGTATACATAGGAAATTATAAAAAAGCTATCGAGGAATTTCGGCTCCATGATGCGATTGCGTGTGTTTGGGATACGATAAAAACAACGGATCAATATATCAACGATAAAAAGCCATGGACTCTATCAGGAACCGCGCTTCAGAAGATTCTTGAACAGGCAATACAAAACATTCGAACTATTGCTACTCAATCACAACCCTTTCTTCCAAAAACTGCTGAAATTATTTTAAAACAATTCGGCGGACCGACCATCAAGTCTGAACAACCACTATTCCCAAGAATAGTATAATATTTAGTATTGGTCATTTATCATTTAGCATTGTATGTACATCGATACTCACTGCCACCTCAACTTCAAGGAATATGACCAAGACCGGGCAATGGTCATCGGCAACGCCAAAAAAGCCGGGGTCAAAAAATTCATTAACCCGGGCTGTGATCTCTACTTCTCTAAAACCGCAATCGAGCTGTCCCAAAAATATCCCGGCGTAGTTTATGCCGCGGTCGGCTTCCACCCTTATGAAGCAGTTCATGAACCTGACATAAGCAAACTAGAATCTTTTCTCAGAACTAATAACTATGAACCAAGAACTATTATCGCCATCGGCGAATGCGGGCTTGATTATCACATGTATAAAGGTGAGTTAGCAGCGGGCAGGAAAGATGTACAAAAAATATTGTTTGAAGAACAGCTTTTGTTGGCGCTTAAACATAATCTGCCAGTGATTATCCACTGCCGCGAAGCTTTTGCGGACTGCTTTCATGTTCTGGATAACCTGCCGAAAATGCCGGCCGGCGTTTTCCATTGTTTTTCCGGCGGGTTACAGGATCTGAGAATGATTAAGGAATACGGGATGTATGTGGGTATTGACGGTAATGTTACATATTCTAAACAACTTCAGATGATTGTTCCCCACATTCCTTTAGAAATGTTACTTTTGGAAACAGACGCACCGTACCTTACCCCTGTTCCCCACCGCGGCTCCCGCAACGAACCGAAGTATATCCCTCTTATAGCCAGACGCGCTGCAGAACTAAAAAATATTCCGGTTAAAACAATTGAGGAAACAGTCATGCGTAATGCCCGTGCGCTTTTTGGGTTGCCTTAATGTTCTTTTCCTAGTATCCTAATATCTTAGTATCTCTATTTTTAAAACATGACCATCTCTGTCGTCATTCCAACATTTAACGAAGAAAAATATTTGCCGACTACGCTCAGATCGCTGCAAAAATTAGACACTCCACCAAGCGAAATTATCGTTGTCGACGGAATGTCCACAGATAAAACCGCTGAGATCGCCGGGAAAATGGGTGCTAAAGTTCTTCGGGTCCCCCATCGTGGAATCGGTTTTGCCCGGCAAAAGGGGCTTGAAATCGTCAAAAGCGAGATTACCGCTTACACCGATGCTGATACTGTCGTACCTGCCGATTGGCTGACTAAAATCCATACAACCTTGAGCAGCCCGGGTGTCGTAGGGGTTTTTGGTACTTTTCGCGTACCTTCCGGCTGGTGGGTGTATCGGTTTTGGGTTAACACCATCCAGCAGATTGCTAATCAGATTCTTTACTGGCTTGGTATCCTGATGGCCGCCGGACAAAACATGGCTTTTAAAACTGACGCGGGCAGGGCGGTTGGCGGATTCCCCCCGGAATTTAAGATTGCCGAAGATCTGGAAATGATGAGGAGATTAAAGTCCCAAGGGAACGTTATTTTTCGACAAGATCTCGTTGTCTTAAGCTCGGGACGGCGGGGCAATGAAGGCCCGGTGCTTCTCTGGCGGATATTTAAGGCATTTACTTATTATTTTTTGTTCCGACGGGCGGATAAAATCGGATTTCCTGACATCCGCTAACAATTCTTATTCCTCGTGTTATAATTAGACTGCTGTTATGCGCCGATTATTCAAATTGTATCCAAATAAGACCCGCCGGGCATTGGAGATATTAGTGCCGTCCTCCTCATGGATGTTGATTACCCTTCCTTTTTGGCTGTCTTTCTGGCACCCTGCGATGGTAGCATATGTAATTATTACCTTTGACGTCTATTGGTTCTACAAATCACTAGCCCTTGTTGTCCACTCTCTTCGATCATTTGTGAATCTTACCGCCCACACCGCTGTCGACTGGAAAAAGCTCGCTCAAGTTTTGCCCAATTGGGGGAAACTCCATCATATCGTCATTATTCCGGAGTACAAGGAACCGATCCACATACTCCGTCGCACACTGGAAAATCTTGCTCACCAGGATTTTCCTAAAGAACGACTTATCATCGTATTGGCTACCGAGGACAAAGACAGTAACGCCAGAAAAGTAGCCGGACAACTAAAGAGCGATTTCGGCGCGGGCTTTGGACATTTCCTGATTACCAGACATGTCCTTCATTACGGAGAAATCGCAGGCAAATCTTCCAATATGGCTCATGCCGCAAAAAGCATTGTCGGGTATCTTCAGAAGAAAAAGATTCCGATTAATTTTACCACCGTCACGTCATGTGACGCTGATGCCCTTCTGCACCCGAAATATTTTTCTTGTCTTTCCTATAAGTTTTTGACAGATCCGAATCGGAAATTTCACCTTTGGCAGGGTGCTATACTTTTCCACAATAATATCTGGCGCATCCCCCTCCCTAACAGGTTTCTTAACACATTAAATAGCATTTGGAATCTGGCTATTCTTTCTCAAAAAAACAGGTTAATAAACTTTTCTACCTATTCTTTACCATACGCTACTGCTGCCAAGGTAGGTTTTTGGTCTGTCGATGTCATTCCCGAAGATTATCATATGTTCTTCAAAATATATTTTGAACTTGGTGATAAGGTGCACGTCGAGCCGATTTTTCTTCCCATATTAGTCGATGCAGCAGAAAGCCGTGGGTTTTTCCCTACATTTATCAACCAATACGAACAGGCGAAACGTTGGGCTTGGGGAGTGGCGGATATACCATATGTCATCAGAGGTGCCGTGCTTCATACGGAAATTTCATTGATTGACCGGGTCAAGCGCTTATTGATTCTGATGGAGCATCATATTTTCTGGCCGGCTAATTGGTTTCTTTTGACTATCGGAAGCACCATCCCGCCTTTGATCAATCCGCTTTTCGGCCGGACAGTCCTGGGGCATAATCTGGCCAGGATTTCTTCGAGCATACTTACGCTTTCTACTATCTTTCTTATTGTCGTATTTATGATCGACTGGCGCATCAAACCGCCACGGCCACAGAATTACCCACGCTGGAAGCTACCGCTCCTGTATTTGCAATGGATCACGTTACCGGTCATTTCTTTCTTTCTTTCTGCTCTCCCGGGACTTGATGCACATACCCGACTGCTTCTGGGCAAACGTCTGGAATATCGGGTTACGGAAAAGATATAATAGAGATAGGTGCTTAAAAAATGTTTAATTTTTTATTAAACCACAGCCCTTTATTGTATTTAACCCAGTCTCTTTGGCGTGATGAAGCGTTTTCTATCCTTACGGCACAGCGATCGCTTCCGTTTATCGTAAAAAACCTCGGGTTTGAACCGCCTGTCTACTATGCGCTCTTGCACTTCTGGCTCAAAGTGTTTGGCACGGGTGAAGTCGCTGCCAGAAGTTTATCTCTTTTGGGGTTTGCGCTTGCCACACTCATCGTCATTGTTTGGGCAGAACAATTGTTCAAAAAACATTGGCTTTCGTGGTTCATGCCTCTTTTCTTCTTCACAAACCCCATGCTTCTCTACTATGCTTTTGAGGTACGGGCATATGGTTGGTATATATTTTTTGCAACCGCATCAATGTATGCCTATTGCAAAAAGCGCTGGGTTTGGTACGTCATATGGTCAACTCTCGGATGCTACACCCATATCTACTTCACAGTATTCCTCTTTGCTCAAGCGTTGCACTGGATGACTACGGAGGTTATTTCTGCCAAAAAGCGTAAAAGCATAAGCACAATATGTCGCGATCCGCACGTCCTGTCTTTTGCCGCAATAGGCCTGTTCATCGCTCCTTGGCTTATCAAAATCATCAGAGAACTATCGCGGCTTAGACAATCCTGGTTTTTCCCGGTAAATTTCCAGCTTATTAAGTCAGTCCTCGGAAATATGTTCCTGGGTTATGAGGGAACCCCATGGTATGGATGGAAATATACGGCATGGCTATCGCTAATATTAATAAGCTTTTTCGTTCTTGCACTTCGGAAGAAAAAAAACCGGCGGCTCGTCCTGTTTTTTCTTTGGATGATTTTTGTTCCTCTTGCCGTTATTGTGGGCATCTCGTTTGTTAAGCCCATGTTTGTCAACCGTTACCTTATACCCGTCTCTATAAGTGAAGTCTTCGTCGTGATATTTGCCATCGGCAGCGTGAAGAGGGAAAAATTCCGAGCAGCGTTGGCATCGGTGATGACAATCTTCGTCATAGCTTTTAGCCTGTGGTATCCAGCTCACCACCCCAAACTTCCTATCCGAAATACCTTCGAACAGATACTGGTTCTCTATAAAGACGATGATGTCATTCTCGCCGCAAGTCCGCTTATCTTTTTCGAGTCTATATATTACAGCGTACGCCCTCCCGGATCTTCACTTACCGGCGATCGCGTATACCTCTACAATCCGCATGGTTCGCCATTTCCATGGTACGTAGGAGATGCCATAGTGTCTTCCGATCAATTAGTCAACGATTTCCCTCCATACCCTATGCGTGCTTTCCTTGTCCAAGAGGACGGAACATTTGAAATTGTATATAAACTGGATGCTGCTATACCGCTCGCACAATAACAAAAACCTATGACCATAGCGCCAAAATTTCCTTCACGCGTACTCGTGTCTGGTGTTTTACGACAATTCCATAGCGGATGGATCGGTAAAATTGCTACCATTACTTCTGTCACGGGCTTCATCATTTCCTGCGCGGCAATTGTATCTTCCTGGCAATTGCTCCCGCCTGCCGTGCCGCTATGGTACAGCCGCCCATGGGGAGAGGAACAGCTTGCTCATCCGGGGTGGCTCTTTTTACTTCCATTTTCAAGTCTTTGTATCTATCTAACCAATGTTGGTGCAGCAACGACAATAACACAAGATCACCCCACATTCACCAAAGTGCTTCAGCTTACGTCGATACTCGTAAATATCATGACTCTGGCGACGTTGATAAATATTTTATTCATTGTCACTTAACTATGACTCCAATAGTCTTTTTTGAACCGTTGATTATAGCAGCCGCCATTACATTTTTTTCTACAGCCCTGGTTAAGCGTTTTGCTCATAAACTCAACCTCGTTGACGACCCCAAAAAACGGTATCATCCGGCGCACACACATAAAGGAGTTATTCCACGCGCAGGCGGCCTTGCATTATTTGCCGGTATTGTAATAACGATGCTTCTGTATATTCCGCTATCAAAGTTAACGTTTGGCATCATAATCGCCTCTGTTATCCTTATGCTCGTCGGACTCGCTGATGATAAAAAAGATATAAATCCTTATATACGACTTACGACAAATGTCATTGCGGCACTCACTGTCATCGGTGCGGGAGCTGGCATACCGTATATAACAAACCCATTAACCGGAGGCATACTCCCTTTGGATTCATGGCGTATAACATTTAGCTTCTTTGGCTCGCACTCGATTCTCGTATGGGCTGATATCCTGGCGTTTATTTGGATCATGTGGACGATGAATATCGTCGGATGGTCCGCCGGGGTTGATGGACAAATGCCTGGATTTGTAACAATCAGCGCATTTGCCCTAGGCCTTCTCTCTCTCCGTTTTGTCGCCAGTGACCCCAAACAGATATGGGTAAGTATGTTGGCGTTTATTGTATGTGGAGCCTACGCAGGATTCTTGCCGTGGAATTTCTATCCTCAGAAAATTATGCCCGGTTACGGAGGCAAGACGCTTGCCGGATTTTTTTTGGCGCTTCTGGGAATCCTTTCGTTTGGGAAATTCGGCACTGCTCTTCTTGTGTTGGGGGTCCCCATGATCGATGCTGCATACACATTGTTCCGCAGGTTAGGAAGTCATAAATCTCCGATGCTTGCTGATCGCGGGCATCTCCATCATCGTCTTCTGGATCTCGGATGGGGGAAACGCCGCATCGCCTTGTTTTACTGGAGCGTGTCGGCTATACTGGGCTGGATAGCGCTCACTGTCAACAGCAGACAAAAATTGTTTACGTTTCTAGTTCTGGCAGTTGTTGTCGGAGGATTTCTGATATGGATGAGCTATTTTTCTCAATTATCAAAGCCGCACGACCAAAACAGTGGCTAAAAAATCTCGCGTTGTTTACCACTGTCCTTTTCACCGGTCAACTACTTGAACACAGGTTGCTTACGATAAGCGTCTTTGGATTCATCGCTTTTTGCCTTCTGTCATCATCGAACTATATCGCAAATGACGTGTTGGATGCTCCGGCAGACCGGAAGCATCCTTTTAAGCGTTTCCGGCCCGTGGCAAGCGGCAAGCTTCCGATACCTATTGCGCTTATGGTTTCATTCTCCGCGTTGTGTATCGGTTTGTTTATAAGTTATCGATTGGGATACCCTTTTTTTCTTATCGCGACCGTTTTTATTCTCCTTCAATATGCATACTCTTTGATTCTTAAACGCATCCCGGTGGTAGACATCCTCTCTATCACCACCGGCTATGTCATACGTGTATATGCCGGAGAAGCGGCCACCGGTTACCATATTTCTATCTGGCTTGCGTTAGCAGCTCTTTCTTTGGCGCTCTTTCTGGCTATCGGGAAACGAAGGGCAGAACTTACCCTTATTCAGGGATATCAAGGAATACTCCCCAAAGACACGCGGGCAAGTCTCTCCCGATATTCCGAAAAGCTTCTGGATACATACACGGCTATGTTTGCCAACTCCACGTTTATTACCTATGCGTACTATACTTTCTTGGAGCGCCCGATCGGTCGTGGATTTCTTATGCGCAGCTATCCTGGTTTTATCTCTGATTTTCCGGAGCGTAAGTGGATGATGATTACAATCCCGTTCGTTCTTTACGGCATCATGCGGTATCTCCAGCTTATTTATGAAGGCAAAGGAGAGTCGCCTGAACAAATACTCACATCTGACTTACCGCTTCTTTCAACAGTTGTTTTCTGGGGATTGACGGTGCTGATCGTCATCTACGGCATTGGAGGTTAACTACTACTCCACTTTCTCCGCGTACTGGCTGGAAATCCAACCTTTGTTGGTCCCATCGAAAACAACCTGGTACCAAGGGGTTCCCTTAACATCTTCTTTTGTTTCCAGAATTGTGTATTGTTCACCGGGTTTTACCTGACCGGCAATTGTAGCAACGGTCGTGGGTTCCATGCGTACGCGCAAATATCCTATGGGTGTTTCCTTTATAACCGCATATGGCTTGGGTGGCGGGTTCTGACGCTGTGACGCTTCTTGTTTTGCTGTCGGTTTTGGAGTTCCTTTGATTTGAGCGGAAGGCGTGGCTGAAGCGGTTGCTTCTTCCGCAGTCATACCGTCAAACAATGCAAGCTTGAGGGAGGCTATTAATTTATACCCGGCAGCAGTTTTTATCTTCACCGTTCGTGTAGCAAATCCCGGCGAGGTAACCGTCATGTTGTGATCACCCACAGATATATCCTGTAAATTCAGGGGGGTTGATCCTTTCGTTTGATCATCTATGTGCACCGTCGCTCCGTCAGGATTGGTGATGACGGACAATTCAGAATGCTTCCCGGATATTTTCTCCAGCCATAAAATATCGACAGCGGACGCAAATTCCGATTCGGCAAGACTGGCATTGATGAATGTCAACAAGCTCGTACTTATGACCACCTTCCCCTGCCAACCGGCAATCGGAGCGGTAGCGGAGTCGGTAACCAATTTAACAGTATGTTCTCCGGCCGCCACTTTACTACGAAACGGCGTCCTCCCTAGGTGCTGATTGTCCAAAAATACACTGACGGTTGGAGCGCTATCCACTCGAAGTTCACCTTCTTTAGGAGATCTACCCTTCATCAAGCGCACAACAGCAAAACCCAGGCCTATCAATACTATAAGCGTAAGCAAAAAGCCGAGCTTCGATTTCATGTCGATTTTGATCATAGCACAAAGGACAGAGAGTGGCTAGATACACAATTCCATTAAATCTTTTGCTATACGGACCTCTCCCTTAAAATACAGTCGGGCTTCCGACGCAAGGGCTTCGGGCTCGACAAAATTAACCCCCGCAGGAAAATGCGTAAGAATAAGTTGTTTGACTCCGGCTTTCTGCGCAAGAACCCCGGCGTCTTTTGCACTGCTATGGCCGGCGTGGAACCGATCCTCACCCTTGGATAAACCAAAACACTCGTGGATCAAAATGTCTGTACCATTTGAAAGCCTCTCTATGTTGTCGTTGGGTCCCATGTCGGATGTAAAAACGATACTCTTCCCGTCAACTTCTACTTTTAACGCATATGTCGTTACGGATATATGACGCACAGGTGCCGCCGTAACCCTGCAACCATTCGATACAACGCGTGACTTCCAGGGTGATACCACGCAAAATGCAATTCTTTCTTTATTCATAACGAGAAGGTCGTGAGTGAGAAACGATATCTGCTTGACGACCCGAAGCGCCTGATCAGGTCCCCATACGCGTACACTGGTAGACTTATCAAGCATTTTAAGGAATAAAAAATGCGGCATACCGATGACGTGATCGGCATGCCGGTGAGTGATAAAAACGTCGTTTACCGACGCAAGATCTACGCCTGCCCGCACCAACTGACGTACTGTTCCCATGCCGTCCCCGCAGTCGATAAGCAAAGCGCCTTTGGGTGTGTCTATGCACAAGCTCGTCATCTGCCGCGTAAGGTGCGCAGCGTTTCCTGTGCCTAAAAAAATTAATTTATTCATGATTTGCTTTTTCTTATTTTGCTACCTGCTTTATGCCCTTATCAATACTATCAGTTCTGCCTTTCGCCAACAATTCACAAATAATGCTTTTCCCCTGCGGCGCATGCTTTGTGTTAATAAAATATTTTATTCTTGACTTGCTATAGCATGTTTAGTATAAAAAAAGTATGTACAACAAAAAATCCGCGAATATAGCTCTAAAACTAACGGATGGGCTATTCCACGGTGTTACCGACACACTCCTCTTTACTCTTTTTCTAACACTTGCTTCAGTAGGCAAGAGCAAAACCAGCATTGGAGCACATCAAATGCTTGAAGAGGCGCAACGCCTTCTTGATGATATTAACTACGACACTATCAAACGCGCCTTTTGCCAACTAAAAATCCGTTTGGTGCTACGAGATATTTATCGATCTTGCGCGATGATCCGCAACTTCCGTTTCAACTTTTGCCAGACAATTGGCTTGGCCTCAAGGCTTACCAACTTTACCGAAAGATATATTTCCCGTAGTTTTTATATTCCCATTGCTATAGCATACTTAATATAAATATATAAATGATCGGGTAAAAAATCGGACAAACAAGAAAAACAAATAGTAGTTAATGCTGTGACTATCTAAGGCTATAACCGCCGTCTACAACAAGGACGTGACCGGTGATGTCGCTTGCGTCAATAGGGGTTCTATTTCTCAATATAGCTGTCTTTTCCAATTGAAGGATCACGGTCAACGTAGAAATTTCTTTCCCATGCGTGCTTTTTTAATTCATCCATCAATTTTTCCGACAACTTTCTTCCGTCAGAAACTGAAACATTTTCGTCAACATATTTTACTTTTCGAGTTCCCGGAATCACTGTCGAAACTTCATCAAAAAACAAGATGTATCTAAGTGCTAATTCTGGTAAAGTTTTTGCTTCATCGCCTAAAATTTTTTCCAATTCTTTAATTCTTGGTATAAATTCTTGTAATCTTTCCTTACTAAAATATTTAGATCTCATATCGTCATCAAACTTTGTATCTAATGTTAATTTTCCTGTTAGACCCCCTTCATCACGAGGAACTCTGGCAATTAAACCAATATTGTGTTCTTTTGCATAAGGAAGAAGCTTTTCTGTAGGTTTTTGGTGAAAGATATTAAAAATGAATTGAATAGTGTCGATTAATCCGGTATCAAGTGTCTTTAGACAATTACTTGGCTGGTAGTCATTTATCGAAATTCCCCAGTATTTTACTTTACCTTTCTTTGTAATTCTTTGAGTCTCTTCTTTCCAACCATCTTCTTTTGCAAAATCGTCCTGCCAAACATGAAACTGCATTAAATCTAATGCTTCAATTCCCAAACTTTTGAGAGAACTGTCAACCATCGTCTCGATATAACCTTCTGGAAAAACTTCTGAAATAGGGATACCTTTCCAAGCTGGCCATTTACGATTTTTACCTGAAATTTTTGAGGCAACAATCACCTTGTCTCTATTACCTGATTCTTTTATAAACTTGCCGATTAATTCTTCTGAGCAATGTTTACCCTTTTCGTCATCCTGTACATCATCTCTTCCGTAAACCCAAGCTGTATCAATAAAATTCCCACCAAGTTCTACAAATCTATAAAGAGCTCTCATGCTTTCTTCTTCGTCTGGAGCATCCCAACCCCATGGTTTACCTGCGAGTTGCCAGGTCCCCATTCCAACTTCTGAAACTTTTAGATGTGTTTTCCCAAGAATTCTGTATTTCATACAAAAAATATCTTATCTTTTTTTAAACTAGATTTATTAATATCTCAGTTTGCCGACTTTGTCCAGGGTTAATCAAGGCTCTTTTGGTCGCAAAAAAATCACTGTAGGTCTGATCGCCTTCTCCTGGTTCAATGCAAACATACTGACTATCAAATTTACCATCCTTACTGATTGCCCACAAAGTTGCCCACGGTAAACCTTTTTGCTTATGCGAAATTTTCGGCAATCCAGGAATTTCTAGAATATTGTCTGGTTGAATGGAAATAACACCGTTGCTTTTTACCAAATCCGTCATCAATTCCCCGTTTATTCTTAATCCATCCCAACCTTCCGACGTGTTCCAGTAAAAATGTTCGCCAGAATTTACCGGCGCTGGATTCTCACCTGTATTAACATGGGTAGTTATCAGACGAAAACCGTCTTTATCCAAGATAAATTCCTGTCTTACTTCCATGCCTTTGGGATATATTTCTACCTCGACTTGATAAACAAGAACTAGGCGGCTGTTGCTGCGTTCAATTATTTGCCAAGGACTATTCCGGCCAGGTCCATGTTGAGGCAAACCGAAGCAGGTGGTTCTTTCGGCGCCCAGAATAGGAGTACCCGGATGGGAATTCCCTGCTTTACCGTCTGCCCTTATAAAATCTCCCAAAATTTGCTTTCCCTGCAGCTCCAAACTCAATATCCTAGCGCCATGCGGATTGATCCGGATTTTATTTTGCCCATCAACTAGTTCAACAATTCCTGATGGCTCAATTATCTCGGGGGTTGCCTGAGTCATAATGTTTCTCGAAACCAGTTAACAACTTCCTTTAGAAACTCTTCTCGCATTGAGCGCGGGACATCAATTATACCGTGATCGCCTCCTGCAAAGATTTTTAACCTTTTTTCTTTACTTGGTATTTTATCAAACACCTCTCGAACTTCGCTCGTCGACACTTTTGTATCTTGATCGCCATGAACAAGAAATACAGGAAGCGTAAGTTTTTGAATTAGCGTTATCACGTTAAAAGCGGCGATACTTTTCCAAAACACAGGACCAACCGGAGTAGTTGCGCCGCTTCCGCGTGGAAGCTGTGTGGTTCCTTCATGGTGTATCTTGACGCCTCGTTCTTCTTCATAAACCTGATGAATGCTTCTGTTTACATTGTAAACACCGGCGACAAAACAAAGTGACGCGCATCGAGCAAAATCCGCAAGAAGCACTGTGGCAACGCCCATGGACGTAGCGTGAATTCCAATTCTCTGATTATCTATATCACCTCTCTGCCTCAACCATGTCAACATATCCTCAACTTGCTTTGCCTGACGTTCCAGCGTCATTTCCGTGTAATTTCCTTCCGACCTCCCGCATCCCGCAAAAGAAAACTGCAGCGTAGCAAATCCTTTATTTAGTAATTGATTAGATATTTCATCATTTGAATTTTTGGACTCATGAAGATCCATCCCAAATCCGGAAACAAAAAGAACCACCGGAAACGGACCGTTGCCGACCGGCCGCCGCCACAGTGCTTCCAACTTCTCGCCAAAGCGATTGATAATAAACATTGCCTACTGCTTCATATTAATACACTAATATATTAACGTGTTAACACGTGAATATGTTGGATTTCTCCTGATTTCCTGGTGTGTGGATCGTCTCTCTTATTATATCAAAAGTCCCCCGATGAGCGGGGGACGTTTGTATTTTTATATCTTGTTTTTCTATGAACTATGAACTTTTTAGTAGTCCATTCCTCCCATGCCGCCCGGCATGCCGCCTCCTGCGGGCATAGCGTCCTTTTTCTCCGGCAAATCAGTGATAAGCGCTTCGGTCGTCAAAACCATCATGCCCACACTGACTGCGTTTTGCACGGCAGTGCGAGTCACTTTAGCCGGGTCCAATACGCCTGCATCAAGCATGGATCCAAACTGCATCGTGAGCGCATTGAATCCGTAATCGCCGTTTTTCGCTTCCTTCAGCTTCTCTTCTACGGTTTTCAACACCCATCCGTCGTCGGCGCCCGCGTTTTTGGCAATCCAGCGAAGCGGCTCGCCCAACGCCCCATACAGGATATCTATACCCAACTTCTCATCGGTGTTCTCAATAGTATCCTTGAACTTAAGAAGCGCTTGCCGGGCGCGAATAAGCGCCACTCCTCCGCCGGGAACGATCCCTTCTTCAAGCGCTGCTTTCGTTGCGGCAACCGCGTCGTTGACACGCTCTTTCTTGTCTTTAAGCTCTATCTCCGTTGCGGCGCCCACATTGATGACAGCCACACCGCCGGAGAGCTTCGCAAGCCGCTCCTGCAGTTTTTCGCCATCAAATTCGCTGGTAGTTTCGTCAATTTCCCTCCTGATCTGAGCGATACGCGCGTTTACCGCAGCCTTGTTTCCTTTACCGCCGATGATGCGGCAATTGTCTTTGTCCGCCCACACTTTGTCTGCCCGGCCGCAGTCCTCAACCGTTACGTTCTCAAACTTTCGTCCGGTATCTTCAGAAATCACTGTTCCGCCGGTCAAAACCGCTATATCGTCAAGCATTGCTTTACGCCGGTCCCCAAACCCCGGCGCTTTCACCGCAAGGACGTTGACGGTTCCGCGGAGCTTGTTGACAACTAGTGTTGCCAACGCCTCACCCTCTATTTCATCGGCTATAATGACCAAATTCTTGGACACTTTCACAAAATTTTCCAAAAACGGCAGAAGGTCTCCGATTGCCGATATCTTTTTATCGGTTATGAGTATGTAGGCATCGCTCACTTCTGCTTCCATTTTTTCGGGAATGGTCACAAAATATGGACTCGCGTACCCTTTATCAAACTCCATCCCTTCCTTATACTCTATCTCCATAGTCAGGCCCTTTCCCTCTTCCACGGTCACTACCCCGTCTTTACCTACCTTAGTGAGGGCTTCTGCGATGAGCGCGCCGATCTTTTCGTCCTGTGCCGAGATGGTAGCGACTTTGGCTACATCCACATTTTTTACGGTCTTGGACATTTTGGAAAGCTCCGATACGATGACCTCAACTCCTTTTTCCATTCCCGCTTTCAGAAGCATCGGGTTGGCGCCGGCGGTAACATTTTTGAAACCAGCGTTCACTATGGCTTGCGTAAGCAACGTAGAAGTTGTGGTGCCATCCCCCGCCACGTCGTTGGTTTTGCTTGCGGCTTCTTTCACAAGCTGGGCTCCCATGTTTTCGAACGGATCCTCCAGATCAATCTCTTTAGCAACCGTCACTCCGTCATGCACCACGTTGGGCGCACCCCACTTTTTATCAATAGCGACGTTTCGTCCTTTCGGACCAAGCGTGGTTACTACCGCCTTTGCCAGTATATTGACGCCTCGTATAAGCGATTGCCGTGCGTCCTCGGAAAATTTAAGTTGTTTAGCCATAGGTTCCTCCTCCTTTTATTCAACTACTGCCAATATGTCTTTTTGTTCTACCATTGTCCACTCTTCACCGCCCACTTTAACTTCATTGCCGCCCCATTTCTTATACATCACTTTCTGCCCGACTTTAACCATTATTTTAACCGGATTGCCTTTGTCATCGGTGGTCCCCGGCCCAACAGCCATCACTAACCCCATTTGTGGTTTTTCTTTAGCGCTGTCGGGTAATACTATCCCTGAGGGTAATCTTTCCTCGGCCTCAATCGGCTTAATGAGTACATTATCGAATAAAGGATGAATATTTAATTTCGCCATATCATTACCTCCTTTTGAATCATTATTAATAAAAATTACTGCTAGTATAATTGGCAGTCTTTAGAAGTGACTGCTATTTTAACGGTCATAAAATATATTGTCAAGGGGGATGTTCCACTGTTTCAATCGTTTCCCAAGTGCCGCTCTTACCCGGCGGCGAGCATCTTTCGGATGGAAACGAATCATGGTGTCGGTAACCACTTCCGTAGTCCGATGTTTTTGCATATACCAAAGTTGAGCCAATTTTGCAATTGACTCAATAGTTATTAGTAAATAGTTAATAGTTAACAGCAAAACCCCTAAGATTTTTTTAAATAATTTATTTTTGGGTTTTTTCTGTGAACTATGAACTATGAACTGTGAACTTTCTTCCCACGCATTCGGAAGAAAATTCCGTACCCAACCGTTAGCACGCAAAAAGGCCCTGTATACCCCACCTCTTTCCCATAATACCCTCATCTGCAATACCTCGTGGGCCGTGTACAAATCCTGTTCTTGTACAGGAACACACAGTGCGTCTTCTGACATAAACATGTTCAGACAGATTTTGTCTTTCACGCGCACATCTGCCGGCCGGCGGCGGCGTCCGAATACCTCCATAAACGCTACTGCCAAAAAACGGCTTATCCACAGAGTACCGCTTGCGGCTATACAGAAAAAATCTATATCATCGTTTTTTTCGGTATTATACATAGCCAATCCGCCTGTAACTCCTATAAGCCTGATGGTAGGGATGAAACGCAAAACGCGCGCCATGCGTCGGGCTATATTGATTTTTTTTGCTGACCACCGGGCGCGGTCTTCCCGTTTATCTATGATAGACCTATCTCTTCGAAGGCTATAAAAAATCCTGTCGCGCTTTTTTAGTCTCGTTACTATATTTGACCATTCATGAATCCGTGAATCAGTATTAGGGGTGCAGATGCGCCACATATCACACTCTTCTAGTGTAAGAGGGTAGTCAAATATATCGGCGTACGCGATGGTAGCCAAAAATGATTCACGGACGGTAATCTTCATGCATCACTGTGTGCTTGGGGCAGCGCCGGATGTCAATCCGTATGTAGTGAGAACCTGGCGAAACCCAGCGTTCATTGTTTGAAGAGCCGCAGAAGGGGCTACCCCACCGGATACACTATTTACAGCATCCTCCAGATATTTACTCATTTTGTCGTTGAGACCGTTATCAAACGTCCGGGATGCTAAAGGAAAAGAACGGGCAGAAGACGCCTGTGTTATATATGCCCCAACGATTGGGTCCGCAGTCAATTGATTACCAAGGTCTACTCTGGCATATGGTTCACCAAAAAGCCGGGTTTTTGACGCTTCGGTATATAACTTCGAAACAACATCTCTTTCTGCCAAATACGATATAAGCTTCCAAGCCGCCTCCTGATATTTACTTTTCTCCGAAACGCCTTCTACCCAATACGAAGCCCACGTCACATTATTTCCGGGAAGCTGCGGAACCGGTGCGACTCTGAAATGGAGACTGGGATTCATTTCCTGTATATCAAATGCCCGCCATGAAGGAGCCAGAATCATGGCCACACGCCCGATAGCAAAAGCGTATATTGAATTGTCTAACGTCTCGTTCCATGTATAGTACGGATTGGCTGGATCTGCAAAGTTATGGTAGAAAATGAGCGTCTCTTCTGCTTGTGTCCCTGTTGGAGCTGCGAGATTGGCACCATTTTGCAAAAACATCAAGGCCAAAATGTCGCTGAAGTGCTCAACGTTGCCAACAGTTCCCAGGGCAATAGCGGAAGTCATAATAGTGCTGCCTTCTTTTGCTGTAAGCTTAGGAACTATGTTCAGAAGCTCGACCCATGTGGTAGGAGGTGATACCCCGGCACTGGTAAAAATATCCTCGTTGTAATATAAGCCCAATCCGTCAATCATGAGCGGAACTCCATATATCGTTCCTCCGGCAACAAGATCATTCGTTGCCGTCGGGTAGAATGTTGAGGAAAATGTCTCCGGTGACATAATGTTTTTCGGTACCGGCGCAAGCTCGTTTTTGAGCATTGCAACCCACGTATTGTGAAAGCGAAACACGTCCGGACCATCACCGCGGTTAATTGCGGCTTGTAGGCGCTCCCGGTACTGTTTGTGGGATTGTTTTGCATATTGCACTTTTATCTTAGGATTTTTTGCTTCAAAATCGTTAAGAATCCCGCGTATTACGGCTTCATTCTCCCACAACCCCCAATAAGAAATCGTTACCTCTTTGGAACGGGCTAGATATCCGACGACAAACCGTCCGCCGAAAAATAACGCAACCGCAATGATAAAAAGGATTGCCAATGACAAAATCCGCCTCTTCCATGAAGAAACGGAAGAAGATGGTGTTTGCGCGCCACCGGAAGTTGCTCCGCCGGATCCTCCGGCTTTCGGAATGTTTGGGATAAATGCATTGGCCGAAAAAGTAGCCGCTGGAGGAACAACGACTGTTTCCGGCTCATACGCCTGTGGAGAATCCCCCGAAATACCGGAGTGCTTCCCGTCGGTGGCCGTATTTTGCTCATTGTCTCCTTTCACGCCTTCCGGAGGATAGGCCATCACCACCCCGCCTTGTGATTGCGTTGATTTGCCGATTTCGTCATCCATACTAAAGCGCTACAATTATCATATCATGAGAAGAACGCAGAAAACATCTTTTCTTTATTCGTTCTCCGTAGGCATCCTCATTGGCATAGTCTTTATCGTTATTACGGCATCCTTCGCCCTCTGGGCATTTGAACATTACTACAAAGGGAGAGCTTACCGTGGCGTATCCGTGGGCCATATCGTTTTCGATGGAAAAACGCCGGAAGAGATAAAGGGATATTGGCTTTCCAAAAACGAACCGTTCACGCGGGCAACATTTGAATTCCGGTTTGAAAACGAGGTAGCAACGCTTTCGGGCCAGGAACTTGATCTGGGGTATGACGCAACGCTTTCTGCAACACAGGCATATCAGGTCGGGCGCTCCGGATATATATTTTCCGATTTCTATCAAAAATTCATCAAGCGATCCACGGATTTGTCGCCGTATTTCCGCTGGAACAGTCAGCTTTTGGATGATGTTCTGTCAGACCTATCGTCACACATAAATATTCCAGAGCAGGACGCTCTATTCCAATTTGCGAACGGAAGAGTCGTCGCGTTCCGGCCTTCGCGAGATGGGAGACGCGTGGATCCGGACGCAGCCAAAAAGCGTTTTCAGGATGCCCTTACCGGTGTTTCTTCTTCCAGATACGTGTTTATTATCCATCTTCCCGTCGAACGCGTACAGGCCGCCATCACCACGGGCCAAGCGAACTCTTTTGGCGTCAGGGAGCTTATCGGACGAGGATATTCGAAATTTGCGCATTCCATACCCGGCAGAGTACACAATGTCGTTCTTGCCGCGTCCAGAATCAACGGACTTCTCATTGCGCCGGGATCGATATTTTCATTCAATAATGCAGTCGGTGACATTTCCGCCGCCACCGGCTATCAATCAGCGTACATCATAAAAGACGGCAAAACTGTGCTGGGAGACGGTGGGGGCGTCTGCCAAGTGTCAACAACTCTCTTTCGTGCCGCGCTTGCCGCGGGGCTCTCAATCGTCGAGCGCCATGCTCACTCATACCGGGTCCAATATTATGAACAAGCCGGATATAAGCCCGGCATTGACGCAACGGTCTTTGCGCCATCAGTTGACCTTAAAATCAAAAACGACACTCCTTCTTATATCCTCATTCAGGCAAAACCCAACACTTCTCAAATGAGTCTCGTCTTTGATCTGTATGGCGCAAAAGACGGAAGATTTTCCCAGATACTTGAACAGAAAATGTGGGATATCTCCGCGCCGCCGCCTCCTCTTTATCAAGACGACCCCACGCTTGCCCCGGGTGTTGTCAAACAAGTAGACTGGGCGGCATGGGGGGCAAAAACGAGCTTCCGATATCTTGTAACAAAAAACGGACAAACCCTTCAGGACCAAACATTTTACTCAAGCTTCCGTCCGTGGCAGGCGGTGTACTTGCGGGGTATATCAAATTAGACTTATCCGGCTCATTAGACTAATATGTCTACTATGAAAAACAAAAAGATGGTGGTTTTGGTGGGCGGCTGCTTCGATCTTTTGCACTTTGGCCACATCGAATTTCTTAGACAAGCTAAGACTCTGGGTGATTGGCTGATCGTGGCGCTGGAATCAGATGCTAATGTTCGGCGGATGAAAGGCGACAGCCGCCCGATCCACTCGCAAATTCAACGGAAAAAAATGTTAGAAGCTTTAAAATTTGTCGATGAAGTAATTACTCTCCCGCCGATGAAATCAGATGAAGAATATTTTGGCTTGGTCAACCAAATTAAACCCCAAGTAATTGCAGTTACCGAAGGAGACCCAATCTTAGATAAAAAACAAAAACAAGCTAGTCAATTCGGTGCCAAACTGGCAGTCATCCCTAAAATCCATACTCCATCAACGTCTCAACTGGCTAAACTCCTGGGCCTCGAGTAGAATTGAACACATGAAAATCCTCGCTATCGAAACTTCTTGTGACGAGACGGCTGCTTCCGTAGTTCAGGATGGAACGAAAATATTAAGCAATGTCGTGGCTTCATCCTCGGCGATGCATGAAAAATACGGCGGGATAGTGCCGGAAGTTGCCGCCCGCGAGCAACTCAAGTGCGTCATCCCTGTCATCATTGAAGCGTTAAAACCGTTAAAAACAGGTGTCAATGTATCAATGTTTCAATGTATCAATGATTCTATTGACGCCATTGCCGTGACAGTCGGGCCGGGGTTGATAGGCTCGCTTCTGACAGGCGTTGAAACCGCCAAAACCATTGCGTATGTAACCGACAAACCCATAATCCCCGTCAATCACGTGCTGGCGCACATGTATGCGAATTTTCTTGAGCCGCTTTCTTGTCATTCCCGCGAAGACGGGAATCTGACTTCAAAAACGCAGATCCCCGATCAAGTCTGGGATGACAAAACAATTAAATTCCCTGCCATATCTCTTGTTGTTTCCGGTGGGCACACCGAACTTTATCTAATGAAATCAGTTAAGGAACTATGCTGGCTCGGCGGAACGCTGGATGACGCCGCTGGAGAATGTTTTGACAAAGCTGCGAGACTGCTTGGATTTGGCAATAGAGGTGGTGTTGCCATCCAAGAAACAGCTGCTAAATTCACAATTCATAATTCACAATTCACGATTCCCCTCCCTCGCCCTATGTTAAACGATGATTCTCTTAACTTCTCCTTCAGCGGCCTTAAAACCGCCATTCTTCGTGAGATCGATAAACTGAAACGTAATCAACAATATAACAATAGAACAATAGAACAATCATCTTACGAGGTTCAGGAAGCAATAACTGATGTTTTGGTCGAAAAAACACTGCGGGCGGCTCAAAAATATAAAGCAAAAAGTATTTTGCTCTCCGGCGGGGTTGCAGCAAATATCCGTCTTAGAGAAAAGTTTTTTTCAACAATAAAACAATTTAACAATATAACAATTCACGTGCCGTCTCCGGAACTCTGTACCGACAACGCCGCCTACATCGGGGCTTATGCTTTTTTCCGCGGAAAATCAACTGACTGGAAAAAAATTACGGCTGTTCCTGATCTGGCGGTTGAAGTTGGGGAGGCATAATCGGCCAAGAGCAAACAATGTCGTGCCACCTAGCTTTTGTCAAACATTCTCCACGACAAACACTCGCTCGAGCGGAATTTTGTCGTGGCTTTACATCAAGCTACAAGTTAAATAAAGGGGGCAAGGATTTGCGCTTCTTCGCGGCACCAAGGGGAATATTTGTCTTTATTCGTTTTAATATCTTTAAGAAATTCATTCCATGGCATCCACTTCCAATCATCGATTTCCAATGGATTTGGCTTAGGATCAATGTCTGCGTAAGTAACCAAAATCGGACAGATTTCGTTTTCGACGGTACCGTTTTTGTCTGCAAAACGATACCTATATTGAGTTACTTCAGTAATCGCCGGGAGCGTATTGTCGCTCCTTCCGAGGCCAGGCCTCGTTTTAGTTGTTCTAACAATCCCCAATTCTTCCTTTAGTCTGCGTCGTGCCGCGTCCAGAATCGATTCTTCTGGCGCAGGATGGCCGCAAACCGTATTGGTCCAGACACCGGGGAACGTTTTTTTTGTTTTTGCCCGTTGGGTGATCAATAATTCTTTTTTACTGTTAAACAGAAATAATGAAAACGCGCGATGTAAAGGAGTATGTTTTGTGTGCACTGTATCTTTCGCGGCCGTGCCAATCTGGTTATTCTGCTCATCTACTAATATAACTAACTCGATCATTGTTAATTGTTAATTGTTAATTTGTTTAATATTGTGCGCCCGCTTGGTGACGATCCAAGCACCTCGTGTTTATAAGACACGCGCTCTTCCGCTGAGCTACGGGCGCGTCGGATATCATTGTACTAAATCAGCGGAAAAATTGCGATGAAACCGGAATGGAGCACGCGGTTCTTAGACTAACTTTTGTACAATCTCTTCCATTTTTTCCTCGATGGCAAGAGCGCGCTTTTTCGTCTGGCCGTAGATGATGTAGGAAAAAGCCCCCTGGTTTAAGATGTGCTCAGAAGCGACGATCAAACCTTCTTTGCTTTTTTTGTCAAACAGTATCGGCGAAAGCGCGTTTAAAAGATTTTCCAAAAAAATCTGTTTCCGTTTCGGCAATGGATAGATATTGTTTGACAATGTATATACCTCGGTCATAAAGTTTTTCCCAAATAGAGCTTTTGTTGTTTCATACACGTGCGTTCCCCCTGTCCGCCGCGTATTGGACTCCGTCACATACAGTTGTCCGTTTCGACTGGCGACAAAGTCCACGTCAAAATATCCCCGATATCCGTAAGAGGCATATTGCTCGCCTACATAGAATCCCGTATCCATCATGCGTGCTCCGAGCTTATCCGACACTGCTTCATCTTGAATTTCTATCCCCTTAAATACCCCCTCCGGCGTCACCCTAAGCGCGCAGTAGTAGAGGAACTCCACTTCACCGTGTTTGGCAATCTTAAACTCAACATTTGGAAATCCTCCGGCCACCGCACGGTTTTCTTTTACAAAACTCTCAATGACAATTGGGAATTTTTCCCAATACCCGTCACGGGAAAGCGTGGTTTTTATCTGTTCCTCGCACTCATCGTAATTCTCGGGCAAATCTCCCTGCCGGAAAATGAGTACTCCTGCGCCTGAATGCCCTTTATTGGTTTTGACGACAACGCCTTTTTCGCGAATATATTTTTTTGCTGCGATTTTCGCCGCGTCTCCTATACCCGAACAAACCAAGCCGTCCGCCATGACGAAGTCCGGTTCAACTGCCGCACTTTTTTGCGCAAGCTGACGTATCCCGGACTTGCTGCCGAAAAAGTTTACCGTCCATGCGTCCTCCTGCTCCGGTGCTTCAGGAGTGTACACGTTAAAACCTTTCTTTCGAAGTTCCGACACAAGCGCCAAAAACTGTGGTGAGGCGGTGTAGGAAACAAGTGTTAATCGCTTGGCCCCGTTTGCGGCAATCGCTATTTCATCCATGACATCGTCATCCGCCAGAATATCCTCACAAATAACTCCTGTATGGACCTTGGGCGTTGAGACAGAAAGATGCTTATTACCGAATAATCCTATGTAATAATCCAGAAAGGTCCGGCTGATAGACCGGGGAGAGACGAAAAGAAAGTGATCCTCGCCAGGGAACGAAAAAAGGTCGCGCTCTGCCAGATTGGCATTCTCCTGAATTTCAAACTCACGCGCCTGCGCCTGGGATATGGAGCTAATAAACGGCCATACGTCTTCTGATACGTTGCTGATATAAACAATCATGAAATGTAGAATACCGCATTGGTAAATTTTGTAAAGAAGGAGTTTGGCAACGACCGGCTATAAACGCGCGCGATGCGCAATTTCCGCCTCGATCAACTCCCTGGACCTGCCGTACTTCAGGCGCGACAGTTGAATAATTGCTTTGGCTACCTGCGGATTGCGGGTTTGATAGATCCTCCCCATGTCTTTCGTAAGATCCAGGCTAAACGGTTTAACCGGTTCATTATTCACGATAGTTTTGACATATGCGTTGTACTTATCGATATTGATAAGGTCGATTTCATTAAACGTCGGCTGATACTCATGCTGCAGGTAGTTAGCGTCCGTCACACCCACGCGGAACGCGATGAGTGTCCCAACGTTACCAAATACAGCATTCTTTACTTCTTCCTCCATCTGACCGATAAACTGGTTAGCAACGATCAGGTTGAGCTTATACTTTCTGGCCTCTGAAAGAATCTGGGCAAAGTCCGGCGTTGCGAAATTCTGAAACTCATCGACATAGAGGTAAAAGTCGCGCCGTTTTTCTTCTGCCACTTCCTGCCTGCTCATGGCGGCTATCAGAATCTTTGGAACGATAATAAGACCCAAGAAATTGCTATTCTCCTCACCGATTTTCCCCTTTGCCAAATTTACCAGCAACACCTTGCCCTCATCCATAACTTTACGGAAATCGAATGATGATTTAGACTGGCCGATGATGTTGCGCATGAGTTTATTGGTCACGAACCGGCCGAATTTCGAAACGATATAGTCCAATACCTCGGACTTATGAAAATCAGCGGTTTGCGCAATCTGGTCAGTCCAATAACGGCGAATAACCGGATCGTCCACTTTGGGAAGCAATTCCTGAACGAATGAACTGTCTGTGAGCACCCGGACTACTTCGACAAATGTATTCCCCGGCTCACACATAACCGTGAGCATCGCATTCCTGATGGCGTGCTCAAAACGCGGGCCGATGATGCCTGTTTTCATCGGATCATACAACTTGTACATAAGCCCGACAATCGACGTTACCACATAATGCTTCTGTTCCTCTGTGTATGACTCAAGCATGTTAAGCCCCATGGGTCGCTCGGTGTCGGACGGGTCAAAATAGATTACATCTTCTGCCCGCTCCGGCGGCATACGGCACAATATTCCGTCGATCAGGTCTCCATGCGGATCTATGACAGCTACCCCCCGACCAGCGGAAATATCCTGCATAACCAACTCTTCCAGAAGTTGTGTTTTACCTGTTCCTGTCTTACCAATGATATATGTATGGCGCCTTCGGTCGTCGTCGCCTACGTAAATCGGGCGGTCAACTCCTCGGTATTGCGAAGCACCTATAAACAGCCCGCTTGAGGGGATTTGTGATGGGGCTGGCGCACGCTTGGCGTTCAACCAAAAAACGTGCGGCGTTTCTACGAATTTATTCGGCAAATGGTATACCGTAGCCAACTCATCACTATTAAGCACGCTATATTGACGAAAGAACGGAAAATTCCAAATCGGAAAATACCTGTAGATAAAATCCAGCATGAATAATTTTTTTATGGGGTGCTTGACCTTGGTAAATGCATTATGATCCGATGTAAACTGGTAGAACGAGGAAAGGATGTTCTCCAAATGAATGTCTGCCGATTCCTTCGTCCCAGAAGACACAACGATCCTGACAACGACGTTGAAGCCAGGTTTGCTGGTTTTTTGTTCTATCGCCTCCAGGGACTTTTGATCCACTTTAAAGCTTGCTTTTTCCGGGTTTGCCTCATTTTTCTTCACCTTGGAAATATATGACCTTCCTATGTTTCGCCATTTTCCTCCCGTGGGCTGGACGAGTATTTGAATTGCCGCTCCTTCACCCTCCTGCATTTTGGCAAGAACAGATGTAATAGACGAAAGAGGATCAACCGGCAGATCCCGAAAGATGCGGATAGGCAAATAGTCTGGGTTTTTCAGTCGCAGTGCTGCAAAGGCTACATTGCCTTTTTCGGAAAAAATAGAATACTCATCCACTGTCCTTATATCCGCTCCGGGATAAGCGCCGTGAATTTGTTTTTCGACCAAATCCGTAAATTTGCGCGGAACAGAAATATAGAACCGGATATCTTCTTTTTTCGCCACAATCTCAAACGACAGATGCGGAGACGGCGTAAGAAACGACCAAAAACCACCGTGATATATACCATGCAGACTTGCAAACATTTGCTCGGATGCGTCTATTTTTATTTCATTGTCGCGCGGCACCGCCACCTGAAGAAGCGCGTACTCAAGCGATTGCTTTTCTCTGTCGCGGTATTTCCACAGCAAAAACACGCCGTAGGCCAGAAGCGCCATCCCCGCCAGAAACAAGGCGATAAACAGGAGACTTATTCCAAACATCTCCAAACGATAGGTAAGATCTAATAATTGTTCTGACATGGTTACGCGCGAACCCTTGTTAACTTCCCGTGCATTGCTTTCAGTCCAACGTGTAATTGTTTCAGGCGGCGAAGACACCACTGTGCAAGCCATCTCCATGAGCTCATTATTCCCTGATGGAGCCCTTGAGCGATCTGGTCATCGGTAAGCGGCAGGGCGACAGTTGTTGCCTTGGGCTGCGTGGGTACATTGTTTCCCGCAGGCTTAACACCCATTTGCGATAGCTTCGGCGGAATCGGGACACTTGTGGGTCTCAACGTCACTCCTGCCGACGCTACCTCTTTCGGTAATTCTGTCTCTGCTGTGGCGGGGCGTATCGACACCTCAGAAGAAACCGCGGAAGGCCTCTCAACTTCCTTAAGAAACGCGCCTCCGGCGGATGGCGCCGTCTGCGAAGCCGTGTTGTTAGTCCCCGGCGGAGTATTGTTCGCGCGAATTTGAGTATCATCGGGCAGATTGTTCATAAGAATATCTTCATCATATCACGAACGAAAAACAAATATTATATTGTGTTGCGGAAGTATCGCCGGTGGGTTTGTTGTGTTTCTATCCCAAATAATCGTCTTTTTCTTCGATCCTCCTTTTTTCTTTTGTTTCACGCCTTGTCTTTTCCCTTGTTCGCGGATCATCGCCAGATACCAAATAATAGAAAACAGAATCCAATTTCCACCTGCTGTACTCTGCACCAATTTTTCTGTCTTATATTGATGTATCGATACATTAATATTTTTCTCATCAACAAGACTGGGGTTCTGCGCGTCGAAATTGACTACATCTGCTTCATACAATACATACCATAAGAGAGCTGAAACAAAAAAGTCGCTTGTTGTTTCAAACATATCTATTGACTTCTCCCGAACAAGGTGATTGTCTTCCGGAAGCATCTCTTCTGACATCAGCTCTTGTTTTTCTTTGACCTGTTGTGTGGTAATTTCTATTCCCTCCCGCTTGGAAGCGACGGGAAATATTTGAAGCTTTGCAGCCAGCGCACGAAGCATTGTGTAAAACGGCGATATTTTTTCTGCCTTCAACGGTTGCACTTTGCAGATAATATTCCAATGTTCCTCTACTGCTTGCTTATCGTTCTCTCTTTTGAACAGCTTTATAAACCAACCGGCTTTTTTAAACTCTCTTTCCCTCTCTCCTTGTTTCTCCTTTATAGATTGTGTCCTGCGTTTTGCAGCTCCGCCTTCCAATGTTCCTGTCGCGCCCCTCGTCCAAGGAAAAAATTTTGAAACTATATCACTCAACAACACAATTCTCTTTCTTATACCAGCTGACATGTTCGCTACGGCATGAACAACATGCTGTGTGTCCACGTTGTTTTCTAAACGACGCATCCAGTGGGCTACCTTGTGGCGAATTTTTCCTTCCGGTCTTTCTGGTTGCGATTGACGAAAGAACGACAAAATTTTCTGTGATATGAACTTTTCTTTTGCTTTCTGCTGTCGCCTGCTCTCAATATTTTTTATGGTACTTCGGGCATCAATTCTCTTTTTTTTCCTGAACGATTCACGCAAAAAAGAAGCAAACGCTACACTCGCTGTCGTAGTGTCTTTTGTTATACGTTGAGAAGAATGTAATAAAGTGTCGGCTGCATCACGAATTACCCGATGTTCGGCCGGATACGCATCAACTTGACGGTTGGGGTTGTATATTTTTTCGACGTGAACCATCTTTATGTCAATATCCTGTGGTGAAATGATATCTTTCTGCTGTTTTATGTTGTGATCATATTGCGCTTGCAAGGTTTTCCTCCTATGATCCGCCTCCTGAATGTTGGAAAACACAAACGACGCATCTGTCTTGCTTGTCTCATGCGGCGCATATGAGCCGACCTTTTCTCGTATGACCTGACGCGCTTCTTTTAGGCTTAAATCCCGGTCACCTGCTATACGGTGCGTTTCCGCGCGTACGCGATTGCCGTCCCGCACCCAGTGGGCCGCATACCGTATGCGGTCTTCTCCGTCTGCTTTTTCGTGTACCGGAAACCACACATCTGCATTCGGTGAGGCGAGAATTTTCTTTTGCGCTCTGTAGAACGTGCGTGTCTCATCTGGATCTTCCAGGCCCATTGAGCGACGCTTCAGAACAAATTCATACTCCGCAGTTATTCTCTCACCTTTCCATACTATCTCCAGTCCATGATTAGTCACGTCATATACTGTCCCGTCCATCACCTTGTCGCCTCTCCACTCTTTAACAACACTCTTTATGTCTGGCAGGTAAACATGCAACATGAATCGTTTACTCGCTTCGTGTTTTACGTGTTCTTCGTTAAAAAACAATCCTGTCTGTTTCATTTTTTCTGCTACATCATCATAAATTTCGTTATATAAGTTCACCCAAAGACCGGTATCAACAGAACAGGAACATCCTGATGATTGTGGCCCCATACCCGGTAGTTCTGCGCGTGCAAATGGCATATTCCTCTAAATAAAAAACCCTCTCTTTCCCGAGAGGGATCCTATGTCAAAATCTACGAAAGACCTCTACGAACGAATACTCGTTGCCTATTCGTACGTTAGTGATTCTGTAGATTTTTCCATTCTCCGCTTACGCGTAGTTCTCCTGCTCGGGATTGTTTTTGGTAAAGATGAGTTCCGGGCTCCCCGGTCATTATGTCGTAAAACGACATCGACAGGGCTACCGTTGCGGCACAGCCCCAGATTTACACTGGATTCCTCTTATCTTTACCGTTTCTTTTCTGTGGACGCGTCTCCAGACCAAA
>Ga0180009_10001192_pt1 | contig 32472 bp, 34 predicted proteins | sample OS_PC_MetaG_FD_123537 | JGI IMG/M metagenome (GOLD analysis project Ga0180009, IMG submission 123537) | Groundwater microbial communities from the Aspo Hard Rock Laboratory (HRL) deep subsurface site, Sweden - OS_PC_MetaG | ecosystem: Environmental > Aquatic > Deep subsurface > Groundwater...
TCGAACGATGTTTTTTCAGGAAGGATTGTTTCTAACAATTCTCTTAGTTTTGGAATATTCCATTGCTTATTTCCTAAATCATAAATAAGTCTTCCTATTGTTTCTTCTGAATTTACTTTAAAGAAGTTAAAGAAAGACCGGCTGGCTTTAAGCACTCTTAAATCTTTGTCCAAAACTAGAAGAGGTTCGCGGACAGTATTAATAATATTTTCGGCGAACTCACTATTTTCAAAAACTGTTTTCAATTTAACTTTTGAGCTTTGCAAATAATCAGCAGATTTCAGTATTTCTTTTTTATCAGTTTTACTCATAATTGCATTCTGTGTTTAAATCAAGTTTCAGCTATTAGTATGATAATACAATCCATCAAAGGGATGAAAAAAGAACTACACCATTAGGATGAGTTAATATTCCAATTTAATGATTATTATATCCTGAGTTATTTTTTAACAATATAATGCTTTGGTTACTTTTCCTTTAAGGAGGGATTATGGATGATGCAGAAAAATATTTTCAAGATATTGTCGATTTTTTAAGTGTTCCAATATTCACTGTTGGTAATTCAACAATTACGTTCTGGACTTTAAGTTACCTTTTATTGCTTCTTATTATGCTTTTTTATATTACAAAAAAATTAAATAAAATAATTATCTATAAACTTTTAGCAAAAAGCAAAATAGATTTAGGCGTTCGTATTGCTGTAGGAACGATATTCAGGTATGCAATATTAACATTTGGTTTTATAATTATTATTCAAACCGTGGGTATAAATTTGAACAGTCTTACCGTTCTTCTCGGCGCACTTGGAGTCGGTATCGGTTTCGGTCTCCAAAATATTACAAATAATTTTGTTAGCGGAGTAATAATTTTATTTGAAAGACCTATTAAAGTTGGCGACAGAATTGAAGTCGGCAATATAAACGGCGATGTCACAAATATCTCAATGCGTGCGACAACAGTTTTAACAAACGATAATATTTCTATAATTGTGCCTAATTCGGAATTCATTTCTTCAACTGTAATTAATTGGAGTCATACTGATAAAACAGTGCGGTTCAGTTTCCCTGTTGGTGTATCATATAAAGAAGATCCGGAAAACATTAAAAATATTTTATTTACTATAGCGTCCGAAAACACGGATGTACTTAGCGAACCTGAACCTAAAGTTCTGTTCGATGAATACGGAGATAGTTCTTTGATGTTTAATCTTAGTATTTGGACAAATACATATTCTGATAAACCCGCTTTGTTGAAGAGTCAGCTTTATTTTGAGATATTCAAAAAGTTTAAGGAATGCGGTGTTGAAATTCCCTTCCCTCAGCGTGATTTGTATATAAAAGAAATGCCTTCAAGCGAAAAGATATTAAATCAATAAGTTGGATTTGTTAATTGTTTGAGAAAATAAAACTTCCCCGTATAAACACGGGGAAATTTCTAATCTTAATTATATTTTAATCTATGCAACGATTCTTACTAAAATCAACACATTGTTATTTACTTTAGTCCGCCGCTTTCGGCCGCATCTTTAAGTTTTTCATTAGCGAATATTGCAATCTCAACTCTTCTGTTCATACGCTTTCCGCTATCGCTGTCATTTGATGCAACAGGTTCGTTTTCGCCAAGACCAACAACTGAAAATCTTGAAGATGAAACTCCCTGCATGCCCGTAAAATTAGAAACTGTTTTAGCTCTGCTTTCGGACAAGGTTTGATTGTATTGATCAGATCCGTCAGAATCAGTATGTCCAGTTACTAATATATTTGTATCTGGATATTTATTTAAAATTACAGCTAGTTTACTAATGTTGGTTTTGGCTTGAGGTTCAAGCGTTGAAGAATTAGTAGCGAATAATATTCCGGAATCGAATGTAATTTTTATACCCTCCCCGACTCTTTCAATATTTGCTCCTGAAATATCGTTCTGCATTTCTTCAGCCTGGTTATCCATATAATTTCCAATTAAAGCTCCGGCCGTACCGCCGACTGCAGCGCCAATTATTGCGCCAAGCACTGTATTGCCTGCATAATGTCCTATTACTCCACCGACAGCTCCGCCGCCGGCACCGCCTATTAGCCCGCCTTTAACAGCGTTGCTGGCTCCGCATCCGTTAATTATTACCATGCCAATTAACGCGGTAATCATAACCATAACTTTTATTTTTTTCATTCTATTACTCCACTACGTTTTAATAATTATTAAAATGTTTACAACAGAATATTTTTTCTATTCAAAGAAATATCTTATTCCAAGCCCTGCGTCAACTCCAAGCCCGGTTCTATTAGTAAGCTGTAACACAGGCACTAATTCCAGAAAGATATCAATCGGAGTTGCGTGAGGAAACCATGCAATTCCAAATACACCTCTTATACCAATTGATTCATCATAACCACCGCCGGTATTAATCCTGGCTCCAAGTCCGTAATAAAGTGGAAATTGTTCCGAAGAACTAATTGCGTTAAAAGAATGCCATAAATAATCCATATGAAAATGCACCCTGCTGCCATTGTCATAAGAACCTTCATAATTTATTCTATCTCCGCCAACGCCAACGCCAAGGCCGAAATCAAATGCGTTAATTTTTGACGTCCAAAGTTTTGCGCTTATACCTGTTGGTTCTCCTAAGATAAGTCCCATACCAAAACCATGATCTTGGGCAGAAATTGGTTTCGCTAAAAACATAAGCAATCCAAATCCAATAAAAAACAGAAAATACTTTTTCATAACTATAACTCCTTTAATATTTAGAATATTTATTTCTCTCTTATTCTAACTTTTTATAAATCAGTAACTATTTTTGCTTCAATTACTTTTTTCGGCTTTTACTTTCTTTATTTTCGTGATTATTACCATTGTTATTTCCACTATTTTGTTTTTTCATCCAGTTATTATGCTGAGGATGATTTTTATTAGCATAATATTTTGAATCGCGGCTGTCGCGTATTACAATCTGATCGTGACGGTTCTTTAATGAACCGTATTTTACCCGATGCTCTTTATTGTAACGATAAGGTTTATCTTTATTTATAACTACCTTATAAGCTTTATATAAATTATAGTCCTTAAAGCGGTAAGGCAAATATGAGGATGTTACCCAATTCCCTTTCTCATAAAAGATGAATTTTTGCTGGGAAACACTGTAATATGTTTCTATTTCGGGGATAAAATAGTATTCAACTGCATCATAGCCAACAGGACCCCACGCCGGTTGACTGTTTACATTTATTTCTAACTGTACTTGTGATATAATGGGATCAGTAAGAACAATTAAAATTCCCGTTAACAAAATCATAAAATATATTTTTCGCAATTATATTTACTCCTCAAATTTTAGCTTTAACAACAAGATCAAGTTATTTTATAATTCTAAAAACTATTCTTCTGTTCAGCGCTCTGCCTTCTTCAGTCGTGTTATCAGCAATAGGATTGCTTTTTCCGTAACCAATGGTTGATATTCTGTTTTCAGCTATACCGTTAGCGACAAGATAATTTTTGACTGTTTGAGCACGCTCTTCTGAAAGTATTTGATTGTATTCCTTTGTATCTATATAATCTGTATATCCTTCAATCTCAATATTTACGTTTGGATTATCTTTTAATAATCTTACTGATTTATCAAGTACAGTGTATGATTCAGGTAAAAGCTCAGATTTGTCAAACGCGAAATTAACGCCGACAAGTACCAATCTATCTTCAGATACCGCGTAAATAGTTTTTTCAACAACTACTTCTTTTATAACTTCTTTTGGTATATGATTTTTAATCATTTCGTCAATTCTATTATAGTCCGTCATATCTCTATTATCTTGAGCAACGCCCTGACAAGGTTCACACTGTTCTGACGGTTTACCTTGATCAAAGAACAAATTAAAGCCCGCGCTTAAAACTAAGTATGTATCACGTCCGTTTAACTCCGTTGGAACTATTGTACCGTCGAGTTCTGAATTATTTGTCCAGTGATAACCAAATTCTGTAACTATACTCCAACTTGGATTTAATTTGAATTCAGCGCCTGTACCGACAGTTAAATGAGATCCAAATTTATTATCGTCCGGATAAACTGTTTGCCCGTTACTTATTGTTTTATAATTACCTCCGACTCCGGCATAGATATAAGGTGATACCGGCGCGCATGGAACAAGATAGTATAACAAATCAAGATCGCCCGTTAATAGACTTGTTTTTTCCGTGATCTGATTGTAAACAGGATCGTTCCATTGACCTTCGATATGCAAATAACTTCCTTTTAATCTTAACCCAACGTGTTCTGAAAAATTTCGTTGGAGCGATAAGTATCCGCCGTAATTAGAATTTAAAGAGGTTACGTTTACCGAAGAAAATCTGGGATAACTGAAACCGAAACCGAAAGCCCAGCTATCTGTTACTGTTTGCCCTTGAGAAACTCCCATGCCAACAGTCAACATAATCGCAATTGTTATTAAAATTTTTTTCATTTTAGCATTCCTTTTATATTTTTTTTGAAAAATTTAATTTCCTTCAGCTAAACAGTATAAATTTATTTTTAATCTATTTTTGAAATTGATAACATATTATATCTACTGTTTTGAAAATCAGGAGAGGAGTTTATCTCCCCTCTCCCTTAATCATTCATTTCAATCTGTCATCGTATCGTTTTCCATAATCATATTTTATAATTATCTAAAATCCTTAATATTATCTTTTGTCTACAATATTTGATTCTAATGTTACTGCAGCAATTCTTGTTAACGCTCTTCCGGTCAATACCGCACCGGTGGTTAAAGTGATAGCCTGGTCAGCTAGGATATTTCCGTAGAAAACCGAATTAGTACCAAGAGTAGCTGAAGTTCCGACCGACCAGAAGATGTTTTCCCATTTAGCGCCTCCGGCAAGAACAATGCTTGTGCCTGCATCTGTTATAAATGTAGACCCTACTTTGAAGATCCATACAGCGTTTTCATTTCCGCCGGCATCCAGAGTTAAAATACCGTTTGGTCCTGTACCAGATATTCCGCTTGTAGTAGAGTTAACATAAAGTCCGGGAGCAAGAGTTAAACCGCCTATTTGTCCGGGCAATGAAATTGCGTCTAATGATCTTCCCTGTGCGTCGTTATAAGCAGCCGTTAAAGCGCCCTTTGCAGCATCCACTATAGGATCAGCGCTCATATAAAGCGTACCATTAACAACTCCGGGAGGGAAACCATTAATTGTTGAGGTAGGAAATGCTCCGACATCACCGTAAATTATAGATAAACCGATGTTAGAAACTCCGGAACCTGCAAGTATCGCAAAATCGCCTGCCGAGCCAAGATTCACCGTCGCGGGACCAGATGGCGCAGTCAAAAGAAAATTAGCAGTTAATGTTCTGTTTCCATTTATTGTAAATTCATAATTTGCATTAGTTGAGACTTCTAATCCACCTTCAGTCCAGTTGGTAAATTCATATCCGAGATTTGCGGTCGCAGTTACTGTAACCAAAGAACCTTCATCATATGTACCGCCGCCGTTTGTTGTTCCGCCTGCAATAGGATTTGATGATAGCGTTACTAAATATGCTGAAGGAAGTACATTAAAGTTTGCAACTAATGTTGTATTTCCTTCTAATGTGAATTGATAATTTGAATTTGTGGAAACTTCATTTCCGTTTTCCGTCCAATTAACAAATTCATATCCGAGATTTGCAGTCGCAGTTACTGTTACAGAAGCACCAAAATTATATGATCCGCTTCCGTTTGTTGTTCCGCCTAATGCAGGATTTGATGATAGCGATACTGTATACTGTATTGGTGCAAAGTTAGCAGTCAATATTTTATTTCCGTCCAAAGTAAATTCATAAACAGCATTTGTTGATACCGGGTTTCCATTTTCTGTCCAGTTAGTAAATGTGAATCCGGCGTTAGGTGTTGCGGTTACCGTAATTAAATCACAAGAATTAAAGGTACCGCTTCCATTTGTAGTACCGCCGTCCAATGGATTAGATGACAAGCTTACAGTGTAAGGAACCACAGTTGTAAAACTCCACACATAATTTTCTTCAAGAGATGTGCCTGTCAGGTCTCTGGCTCCTGTAGTTATTGTGGCTATATAAGTTGCATTAGGTAAAAGACTATCCGAAGGATTAAAAGTTGCGGTATTACCTATATAACTTACTGTGCCAGCAATAAATCTATTATCTCGCATTAAAGTAAATATTGCGGTTGTAATGGTTGAAGCATTCATAGGTTTACTAAATGTAGCTGTAATACTTTTGTCCAATTGAACGCATATCTCTAAATCATCCGGATCAGTAGAAACTATTGTTGGAGGAATAATAACCGGAGATGATCCAGTTGTAAAACTCCATACATAGTTATTAGCCAATGAGTTACCGGCAAGATCTTTAGCTTCACTTGTAATAGTTCCCGTATAAACAGTATTGGGAGCCAGGTTACTAGCAGGGGTAAATATTGCCGTTGTGCCGGAGTAAGAAACAAAACCCGAAACAGAGTTATTACCCTGTTTTAAAGTAAATGTAGCTCCGGTAATCGTTGAAGCATTCATTGTTTTGCTAAATGTGGCCGAAACTTTCTGATTTAACGGTACATTTATATCAGCATCAGCCGGGACAGTAGAAATAACTGTTGGCGGAGTGATTACAACTGAAGAACCGGTTGTAAAACTCCAAACATAATTATTTACTAATGCGTTTCCTGCAAGATCTTTTGCGCCTGAAGTAACTGTTGCCGTATAAACTGTATTAGACGTTAAATCATTAGCCGGTGAAAATATTGCAGTTGTACCGGAATATGAAACGAATCCTGAAACTGATGTAGTTCCTTGTTTTAATGTAAAAGTTCCCGATGTAATCGTTGTTGCATCCATAGTCTTACTAAATGTAGCGGAAACTTTTTGATTAAGCGGAACATTTATTTCATTATTTAATGGATCTGTTAAACTTACAGTCGGAGGAGTAATAACAACAGCAGATCCGGTAGTAAAACTCCATGTATAATTATTTTCTAATGCATTTCCAGCAAGATCTTTAGCACCTGTTGTTATAACAGCGCTATAAGTTGAATTTGGTAAAAGATTATTTTCCGGTGCGAAAGTAGCTGTGCTACCCGAGTATGAAACGAATCCCGTAACCGAATTTGTACCTTGCAATAATGTGAATGTTGCATTACTAATAGTAGTGGCATCCATAGTTTTACTGAAAGTCGCAGCTATTTTTTGGTTTAAAGGCACACCTATTTCTGCATTAGCCGGATCAGTAGAACTTACAATAGGCGGGGTAATAACTACGGCAGCGCCTGTTGTAAAACTCCATTCATAATTATTTGCTAAAGCATTTCCCGCAAGATCAGTAGCGCCTGTAGTAATTGTTGCCGTATAAACGGTATTTGGCGCTAAATTATTAGCCGGGGCAAATATTGCCGTTGTGCCAGAATAAGAAGTAAATCCTGAGACAGATGTTGTTCCTTGTCTTAGTGTAAATGTTCCCGAAGTAATTGTTGTAGCATCCATTGTTTTGCTAAATGTAGCTGCAACTTTTTGATTTAGCGGAACATTTGTTTCTAAATTTGCCGGATCAGTTAAACTAACAATTGGCGGCGTAACTATTGCAGTGGCGCCTGTTGTAAAACTCCATACATAGTTATTAGCCAATGCGTTGCCTGCAAGATCTTTTGCTCCAGTAGTAATTGTGCCTGTATAAGCTGTATTTGGCATTAGATTAGTCGAAGGCGCAAAAATTGCGGTTATACCTGAATAAGAAACAAATCCTGAAATCGGTGTTGTTCCTTGCAGAATAGTAAATGTTGAGGATGTAATAGTTGTCGCATCCATGGCAACACTAAACGTAGCCGCAATTTTTTGATTGATGGGTACGCCCGCTGCGCCATTAACAGGATCTGTAGAACTTACAGTCGGCGCTGTAACTGCTGCGGCTGAGCCGGTTGTAAAACTCCAAATATAGTTGCTGCTTAGTGAAACTCCCATAAGGTTTTTTGCCATTGTCGTAATTGTGGCAGTATAAACTGTGTTGGGTGATAAATTGCTTGTCGGCGCAAATGCAGCAATTGTTCCTGTATAAGAAACTGTGCCCGAAACAAATGATGTTCCTTGCATCAATGTAAATGTCGCCGTTGTAATTGTTGAAGAGTTCATATCTTCACTGAAGGTTGCCGTAATTTGCTGATTAAACGGAACCTCTGCCGCGGCATTCTCAGGATTTGTAGAACTCACTGTTGGTGTGGTTGTAAGCGGCGGAGAAGTTAATCCATCTCGCTGCTCGCAGCCGGCCATAATTATAATTGTAAGTAATGGTATCAACCACAACATAAAATAGTTTTTAATTTTGTTCATTTTATTTCAACTCCTATGATTAATTATTTTTCTTTACTTATTCTGAAATAAAATACACTGTTAATAGGCATGTTGTAATCGGTCAAAAGAATGAAAAGAGAACTAATACTTTTGGGTGAGAGATTGCCCTATCTATAATTGTATTTCATCGATCATTGATCGTTTTAAATAATATTACAATTGATTTTGTAATTATCTTTTTGTTTTTCCTTTCTTAATATCTATTCTTGATCCACACGAAGAACCGGAGTAATACCGGATTGAATTACTATTGTGAAACGTTTGTCTTTTTCCGCGAAAAAAGTAATTGAAGGTGAAATCGATTCTTTCTGTATAACCGCTGTAACGATAGTATTTCCTTCCGCAACTATTTGATACTCAGTTGTCTGCCCGGCCGCTACTTCGTTAATGTTAATCGTATTTCCTCCGGATGTTTGAAACTGAACATTTGCTTTATCAGAGCGTTCGTTTTGGACTCTGAATTTCGGATCAGTTTCTTCTGAACAACCAATGATTGTTATTATGAATACAAGGCTTAAAATGCCAACAATTATTTTTTTCATCTTTTTCTCCTTTTATTTTGTCAATTATTGACAAATTCTTTATTGTCTCAATTTATTTTGCGAAGAAAATAAATCGCTTAATTTTTAACTTAGATATTGCCATAGCCTATAGTTAAATATTTAATTATTGTTATTTATCAATTATAATTTCCGGCGATTTTCCAATACTGATTATGATTGTATAAGCTGTATTTTTTGCTGCCATAAAAGAAACCGACTCATTTTGAATTACAGCCGTTGCAGTAATATTTCCCTCAGGAATTGTTTGATATCCGGAAGTTTCACCCGGTTCAACATCATTAATTTTAATTTTATTGTTTTCGGATGATTGAACAAGAATATTAACTGTATCAGATCTTTCGTTCTTGACTCTAATTTGAGGATTTGTATCTGTTGAACAACTAATGAATGCAGCAATAAATACAAAACTTAAAATTCCAATAACTATCTTTTTCATTTGATTTCCATTGTTTATTGCCGCATTAATTTCATGCGGCAGATTTTAATTAACTATTGTTTACCATTGATATACTTTTAGAAATTGTTCTATGCGTTTCATCTGTGTAAGAATAATTTGCAATTTCGAGACGTGTATGAAGAGCCAGTTTTTCCATAATGTTATGTATATGACTTTTCACGGTGTAAGTTGAGATATGAATTTTTTGGCCTATCTCTTTATTGCTTAATCCTTCCCCAAGCAATCCTACAACTTCCCTCTCCCTCTTTGTCATACGAACCGCTTCTTTCAATTTAGTTTTTCCTTCTCTTACAGCATGTTCAACAATTTGAGAAAAAAGTGAATCAACTAATAACGGAGGAAGAACAGTTGAACCTTCCGCGACTGTTCGTATAGTTATTAAAAAATCATTAAGTGAAGCATCTTTTAATATAAAACCGTTGGCTCCGGCTTTTACATACTGCAGAATATCCGCATGAATCGGAGCAAGATCCATAATTATTATTTTAGCTTCAGGGAAATCCTTTTTCACCATTTCCACAACATGCAAGCTATTCAAACTTCTCAATCCTAAATCTAAAAGAACCACGTTCGGCTTTAATTGCTGTACTTTTAGGAATGTTTTTTTAGCATCACCAGATGCAGTAAGTATAACAATATCTTTATAAGGTTTAAGAATGCCGAGGATTCCATCACGAAGAAGACGGTTATCTTCGATTAGTAATAATCTGATTTTTTTCATAATTAATTCTCAATATGAATGTTGTTCATTCTTAATTATTTCATTTAGTTTTTTTTTACATAAACATTGCTTAACAAATTAATACCGAATATTAATTCTAAAATATAAATCGACTTTTTTTATAGACATTACATGATTCAATTCAATACTATAATGCAATTGTTTGAGAAACAGATTCAATCAGTCAAAAGGATGAAAAAAGGACTACATCCTTTGGGTGGTTTTTAACAAAGATGAAAATTCAGATTTGATTTACAATTAGTTGTTGTGTGTTGCAGAATATTATAAAGTTAATTTTATAATAAACTGGTAAAAGCAATTACGCCGGAAATAATTATTAGTATGCCGGCGATTTTGTTAACCCACCTTAAACCGATTAAGTCCAACTTATTTCTAAAAAGTGTAACGCCTGAACTGAGCAGAAGAAACCACAAAGTTGAACCAATGAATACACCTACAACAAGAAACGACGCGGAAATATAACTAAGCCCTTCTCCTAAACCGAGAGCGGCAAATACCGCAATAAAAGCAAAAATAGTTAACGGGTTTGTAAGGGTTAGAAATACTGTTGTAAGGTAAGACCTTAAAATTCCGCTATCGCCAATATCTCGTTTCGGGTCTTTTGGCTGGGCGCGATAAATTCTTATACCGAGAAATAACAATAACGCTCCGCCAATCAGACGTATCCATACTCGTTGGCTATTAAGTGTATCAGAAATTACTGTAAGTCCGAATGCCGCAATACAAGCATATAATAAATCTGCTGTTGCGGCTCCAAGGCCTATAATTAGTCCGCGTAACCGTCCTTCGGTTAATGTTTTTCTTATACATATTATTCCGATAGGCCCAAGCGGAACTGCCATTGCAAAACCAATAAGTATACCTTTTATAATAAAAGTAAAATCCATACTATTCCTTTACTATTTTCTATAAGAAAATAGTTTCCCGCATAAAATATAATACCAATGCGCGGTATCTTTACATTCATACACTGTATGTTCTTGATACCTAAGGTTAAAAACTATTTATTTTTTACCGGCAAGGAATTTTCAAATTCTTTACGTTTATAAAATTCGTCGTCAAATTTTATGCTGTCAATTGTAGTATCGCCAACATAATGGCGAAGTAATATTAATTCATAATCAGGTTCAATAACATCTACTTTATTATATCTTCTTGCTTTGGCAAATGTTGTATAATCAATTTGATTTGAGTGCACTTTCTTTTTGTCTTCATCTAATTGTACCATTCCTATTGGTATAATAAGGTGATCGTCTCCGTCTTTATTAACAAATCCATGCACTCCATCAATTGCAGGGAGTTGGAAAGTATTATAACCATCTTCAATTACATTTTTATCGACTTCGACATCGAGGTAAACGACACGTTCAGCCTTTTTACTCACTAACAGATGTTCTACTTTTCCTATGTTCCTGTTTTGATTGTCAATTACATCCCAGCCGCGAACGTCGCTATAGTCTGCTGCTACTTTATAATCGGATAACTCACCCAATTCGTATAGGTTTTTATTGTTGTCAGTCATTTTATAATGTCCTTTATATTTTATTAATTCATTTTATTAATTCATTTTTTTAAGTATGTCAGCAGCGCTGCGGAAAAAAGTTTTAACAGCATCTCTTTGGTCAAGAGTAAGCACATCCGGATCAATTGAATTTGAGGCATTCCTTAGAACCGTAATTTCATTTGATAATCCCGGATATTTTGCAGCCTGAATATTTTGCAATACATTAGTTAAAATATCAGCCGCTTTCCTAATGTCGTTTGCATGTGTTGCATCTAAAGAATCCAGCGTAATAGTCTCCGCGTATTCTTTAACAATATCCATATCTGCCTTGATTTCATAATCAGCGATATCAGCGATTGCAACTATTGCATTTGCCAATTTTCTAATTGCGTCATGAGTAAAAGCATGGTCCATGGACATATGATTGGTATCTGATTCTATAAAATTGACATAGTCAGAAACTACATGATTATTTTCATTCACGCTTATTAATTCAACGGATTCAGAAACTTCCTCTGTGTCTTCATAATCGTTGTTTAACGACATGAAATAAACAAATACAGCTATTAGTCCAAGTCCCAATAACATCCATATCCAAATGGGCTTTTTCTTTTCAATTTTAATTTCTGCCATAATATTCTCCCTTTTTTTTATTGTGATATTTTAATATTGCATATCCTTTACAAATATTTTGATAAGTGATGTTTTAAATATTTCTACATGTTACTAATTATTGATAACAAATTAATTCCATTCACTTTTGTGTTTCTACTGTTACAGCTCCTTTCAACCGATAACTAATTACCTATACGAATTGTATCAAGATTATCTATGATTCCGAATACGCTCAAGATCCAGAGAATCACAATAATAATCACAACTGCGTTTAATATTCTCTTAATTGTAGCCTGCATAGGTATGAAGCTGTTAATCAACCAGAGAACTACCCCAACAACTACTAAAATGATCACTAATTCAACTAACGGCATATTCGCTTTCCTTATATTATTATTGTTGAACGATATTTTCTTATTGGAAATATTATTTATTCATACACCAAATGATTTCTGATTTATCGGCATGAATAGAATATCTAACAGTTGTTCAATGTTGCAAAGTTATGATAGCAAGTATTTATGGAGCGAACAATGGTACATTGGGATGAAAAATGGACTACATCGTTTGGGTAATATGATTTACAATCAGTAATCATAATTTTAGCAAATCGTATTTAATTCTTATTGAATTTTTATTTCTTAAAATGTCTGCTGAATATATCTTTCAAATAAAATATTGATCACTGGATTTATTTTTGATTAATTTACTCTTTCTTCTTGGTAAGAATTCTATATACCCATAATATTATCATAGCGCCTATGATCGCGCCAATAAATCCGGCAGCTTCACCTGTTTCATAAAACCCTAATAATTTTCCAAGATAAGTAGCTACAAATGCGCCCCCGATCCCGAGCAGTATTGTAATTATACAGCCTCCCGGATCTTTCCCGGGCATTAAAAATTTTGCAATTACTCCTGCTATAAGCCCGATTAAAAGAGTTCCAATAATGTCCATATCCTACCTCGTATTTTGTTAAAACAATTCACAGATATGCTTGAATAGATCGCTAACTACTATTTCCCCAAAAAAAAACTTACCAGTCGTTGATATGATGCGGCAATTATTATACAAGAATATTTTTATAATTAATTTATGAAAAGTTTTTCATGCCTGATTTGAATAAATATATTATCATAAATACTAAATACTTATTTAGTTATAAGTCTATTCCAAAATGATCCGACTCCTTTTCCGACTGCTTTTATTTTTTTTAGGTAAGGAATAACTGCATTTATTATCATGTTGGGAATTATTGTTTCAAAATTTGTGATTTTGTCCACTCCATACTTAACATCACTTATTATTGATCCAATAGTCAGAAGTTGATATCCAGCTTCATTACTTATATTTGTTATTTTTTTAGAGAGCTCTAAAGTAGAATCTATAAGCGGTATAAGTTTGCATGATATTTTATCTATATTACTACTAATAGAACGCACCGATTTAACAATTTTGTAATGGAAATAAATCGATGTTATGCATAGAACTATTGCCGATAAAATCAGTATTACAGTTAATATTTCTATTAAATTCATTTTATTTATTTTTTTATTCTATCATTAAACTTATTTAATAATGATTCCGTTGAAGATTTCAGTTTTTCAGACTCCGATTCTATTTTGTCAATGCCCGGCAGCAACATATCTTTGGCTTTTTCTTTCGCATCCTTAAAAATCCGTTCGGCATCTTTAAGCAATTCTTCGGGTCTTGATTTAATTTCATCAATAATCATTAAATATTTTTTCTTGCCGTCTTTAATTAATTTGCCGGCTTTCTTTTTTTTCTTTGTAAAGTATTTTTCAACATCTTCATAATAATCTTCAGTTTTGTCTCTTATGTCGCCTCTAAGTTCTTTACCACTTTTAGGAGCCGTTAATAAAGCGACTATAGCTCCAACCAAACCCCCCGCCAAAACTCCAATTGTAATACCTTTTATATCTTTAAATTTACGTGACATATAAAATTCCTTTCATTTAGAAAACATTAAACTAATTTTTATCTAAAGTTAGATATGAAATCAAATAGTTTCAATCGGGCAAAAGGATGAAAAAAGAACTACATCTTCTGCCGGTTAAAAATATGATCTCAAATTTCCTCAACTCAATCATTTTGTCAATATTGTACTTATGCTTCATCCTTAGTTGTTCGTATTAAACCTATGCCGGCTGAAAAAAATATCAACCCGATTATACCATAAATTATAAGCGCTTTAATATTACCCGTGCTGTTTGAATTATTTACAAATAAAATTGCGGCATAAATTAATCCAATTATTCCGAGAACAGTCAGCAAGCCGCCGAAAATTCTTTTCATATTCATATTTACCTCTTTTCTTATATAATTTTCATTTGATTTATGCCATATAGTATTTGTTTTCTTGAATCCTAAAACTACTATTGTTTTATATTTCTAAAAATCATACAATTCATTTTAAGAGTAATCAGAATCCCCCCGCCAAAGTCAAAATCATTAAATGGCGGTTCAACGAATTATTTTCCCTTGGCGGGGAAAGCATTTTGTAAAGTTTTATAGAAATTAAAAACTTTTTCATTACCCGATTTTAATTTAGTTTTATTAGTTTCGTGTCACATGTGTATTGTCATTCCGGCAATTTTTTATGCCGGAATCTGCAACTTTAAATTAGGAGAATCCCGCAAAAAATATGCGGGAATGACACGACATTACACTACTCGTTTTTTGAGAATATATCTTTTAAAGCATTTCCGACAATATCAACGTCTTGATTAAAACTTTGTTTGAACTCTTCCCACTTATCTTTCCCTTCGTACTTGTATTCTATTATTTTTTTCTTCAATTCATAATTTTTCTGCTCAAGTGCGATTACTTCTTTTTCGTATTTTAATTTGAATTTTTTACTGGCGGTTCTAATCTCAGCTTTGAATTCATCAATAGCTTTTTCATTTGCGATGATTTTTAATTCTGCTTCATTTTTGAATTGCTGCCAATCTTTTTCATATTCCATTTCTGCTTCTTTCAAATCTTGCTTTGCTTCCAGAACATCTTCCTGTGCATCTTCAACTTTTTTTTCTCTATTGTTGTCACAGCCCAAAAACAACAATCCGCCGATTAATACTATTATTGTTAGGATAAAATATTTGTTTTTCATAATAAGCTCTCTTTGTTTTTTCGAAAACTTTGATAATTTATATTTGTTCATAAAACAATTTCGTTACACGAAGCTCCATTAATTATGGTACAAACTCTTCAATATAAATTTGTAATAATTTTACGCACTTCTTCTTCTGTTTTGCCAAGTTTGATCTGTAATCTTCCTATCATTTCTTCTTCCTTACCTTCATTATAAAGCAAATCATCATCTGTTAAGCTGCTGAATTGCTGTTTGAGTTTTCCCGCGAGTTTGTTCCAATTTCCGTCAATAATTAATGAATTCATGTAATTGATCCTTTATGTTTTTAAATAGATATACTATTTGATTAATTCTATAATTTAACTTTATGATTTATATAATACATAAAACATAAAAGACACGAAGCCATTACGTGTCTTTTATACTTTATTAATTAATGTCTATTTCCCGGTTCGGTTAATAATAATTTCGACACGTCTATTATTTGCCCTTCCTTCAACACTGTTATTATCGGCTATCGGTCTGTCTTCTCCAATCCCAAGCGCATATACTAAGTCACTTGGGTATCCTCGTGAGATTATATAAGAACGAACCGCATCAGCACGTTTCAGAGATAACTGTTGATTGTAACTCGTAGAACCTTGAGAATCGGTATGTCCTTCAATCGTAATCCTTCTTTCCTTGGTTGCAAGTAGAGCTTCAGCGACCTGGTTTAATCTTTCCTGCGCCGCAGGCAATAAAGCTGATTTGTCGGACGCAAATAGAACACTGCCCGAAAGTGTTATTACTAGTCCGCGTTCTTCTTCTTTTACGGCCGCGAGTTTAGCAAGAGCAGCTTCGGCATCTAACCTTGCCTTTTTTTCTGAAGCTAATTTTTCGGCTTTAAGCATCGCGTCTTTTTCCGATGCCGCAAGATCTTCTTTTGTGTCTTTTAATATTTCAGTTTGAGCTGCTTGAAAATCATTGTTAGCTTTTTCAGTAGCGGCTTTTTCGGCTGCGCTTTGCGCTAGACCTTCGGCCATTTTGGATTTCCTATCGGCAACATAAGCGAGGTCTTTAGTTTTGTATGAATCCGGATCATCTTTATATGCCTGCTCCGCTGCATCTAGAGCTGTTTTTGCTTTGTGTAATTCCGCAGGTACAAGTTTAGCCGCTTGTCCCATACTTGCCTGATGATAAGCCTGACGCGCGTTGCTTAATTCCTTAGGAGGAACACTTGCAGAGCAGCTGATTAAGAGCCCAACGAAAGCAACGAGTGTTAAATATTTAATGAGTTTCATATGTTAATTCCTTTTTTTAAGATTACTTATTGTCTTGTCTAAGCGTTTTAACTCTTTCTAAAGCCGCCGTGGCTTCAGTTTTATCGGCGTCTCCGTGCGAGAGAATAATCGCTAATTCCGCATCGGCCTGCGCGCGTAACAACATTGATTCCGCTTGTTCTTTATTCCCGTTTGCCGCAAGTGCTTTTGCTTTTTCCAACCCTTCTTTAGCGAGTTGTAAATAAAGTGATGCGCTTGGAACTTCGGAAGCTCCGACTTCTTGAGCCGCACGGATAGCAGAAGTGGAAGCCTCTTGATTAATCGCTTCCGGACTGCTGCCGCATCCGGCAACCGCTAAAGCGAACAGAACAAATACGGCCAGCATTGCCATTTTAATATGCTTCATATGAATCCTCCTTTAAAGGTTTTATTTAAATTGATATTTCTATACTGGAATTCATGAGTAAAATTTATACTCTGAAATCAAAAGAATTTATTTATGTTGCCTTCCAAATCCAATCGGGCATAAGGATGAAAAAAGGACTACATCTTTCAGGTGAGAAAGTGTTATCAATAAAGGAATAATTATTTGTAGTTATAAAATCTGGTTGTTAAATTCTTTTTTTTGAAGCAACGATGAGATATTATAATCTATTGATTTTTGTGAATTGTAAGATGCATTTAATAGGTTTTTATTCTCCATGCATGAAATAATTGAGTCGCTGTGTTTTCCTTTTAAAATTATTATAAAAGTATCTATAAAAATCCTAAAGTCAGCGCTTAGTGATTTTAGTTTACAGTAATAAAGATCATAATAAATTAAATTATCTATTCCTTTGTTTCTATCGCCGTAAATTTGCCACATGCCGGTTATTCCGGGTTTAACTTTAATTTGGTTGCGTAAAAAATAAGCCTTCGGATAATTTTTCTCTAATAATTCCAGGTCACTTATAGTTAAAGGACGTGGACCGACCAAACTCATTTCACCTTTCAGCACATTTATTAATTGAGGCAGTTCATCTAATCCGGTCTTTCTCAACCATTTGCAAAAAGCAGGAACGTATTTTGATAAGTCCGGTTTGAATAGAATGTTTACACTATTGATCTGGCTATATGAATTATTTTTAATGGTTTTAAACTTATAAATATTAAAAATCTTATTCACTTTTGTTATTCCCCGCTTTTGAACAATTACAGGGAATGATTTTAAAATCATCGTTAATGTAATTGATATCAAGAATATTGCAGGTAATACCGCAATAAGCATTATTATACCCAATATGAAATCGATTGTGCTTTTATATTTTATAAATTTTGTAATTGTCATATTCAAATAATAATATCTATTTATAATGGAAATCCCAGAAAAAATTTGTTCTCTCTTAAATACCGATGTTTTGTCGATGCAATCAAACAACAAATATTTATAATGTGAATAGATTTTATGGTTAATATTATTTAATCAATATCATTTTCTTAACAAGGGTTTTTTCATTTGTCTGTAGTTTATAATAATAAATACCGCTTGCATGGTTTTCCCCGTCAAATGTCACATTATACATTTCTCCTGCTGAAATATTCCCGCTGAATAAAGTAGAAACTTCTATGCCGAGTACGTTAAATACTGCTAATTTTGCGAAAGTGTTTTTGCTTACCCCGAATTGTATTTGAGTCGAAGGATTAAACGGGTTAGGATAATTTTGATCAAGTAAAAAACCGTTTGGTATTTTCCCTGCATTAACTTCCAGAACTTCGCTAAGTTCAAACATTCCGTCGAAATCAATTTGTTTTAAGCAGTAGAAATAAGTTCCGTATGAAATTGTGTTATCAACAAATGAATATAATTTAGGTGAATTACTATTTCCCGATCCTTCTATAAAAGCAATTTTTATCCAATTATAATTATGTGTTTGGCTTCCCTCATTCGAAGATAAACTCCTAAGCACTTCAAATCCGTAATTATTTACTTCAGTTGCAGTGCTCCAGTTTAAAGTTGTATTGCCATTTTTGAGTGACGCGGTAAACGAAGTTAATTCTACGGGCAATACGTCTGAATTTATAGTAACCGCGCTGCCATTCGCCAGCAATTTTGAATTCACAAGTGTTGCGCCTGCATTTAACGTTATTGAAGTAACAGCAAGTATAATTCCGTTAAAAGTTGTTCCGCTTAAACTTGTCGCTGAGCTTCCGACATACCAAAATACATTTGACCACACAACGCCGCCGTCTAAAGCCACTGTTCCGCCGTTAATATTAAGAGTAGATGCAGCTCTTATAATAAAAACATCTGTCGCGCTTCCGCTGAGTGTAAGAGTTCCCGTTAGAGCAAGTGCGCCTCCGTCATATACACCGCGTGTTAAAACTTGTCCTCCGAGTGCATCCGGGATTGTAAGATTACTAGTTCTGCCGTTAGCATTGACTAAAGCGGCCGCTAAATCATTTTGTGCTTGTATATTATACGCGCCGCCAACACCCCTGTTTGTTCCGCTTGCAGTTATTGTTCCATCAATTGTACCTGTTACTGTTCCAACATCTCCATGAATATTTGCTGAACCGCTAATTCCTGTTGAAGCTAATGCTCCATAAGTTTCTGCCGTTAAAAGAGGCACTGGGGCAGGATTGTCGAAAGGTTGAGAAAACATTTCGCTGTGAAACATAATTGTAAGAAGTAATATTTTAAATATACAATTAACGTTTAAGCATGTTAATTTTTTATAATAATTGGTATAAAATTTCATAAATAATTCCTCATATTATTGTCTCTTTAGAAACTGATATAAGGAACTGAAATAAAATGCTTAAAACAATCGGACAAAGGGACGAAAAAAGGACTAATCCATTCGGGCGAGAAGGCAGTTTTATAGTTTATATAAAAAAGTTTAATGCTTGTTTTTATTTAACTTATTTAATATTTAAAACAAATATCCGGCTCACTAAAATCCAACAACATCTGCAACTCCGCTTCGGAGAGCAAACCAGACAAATTGAAGAAAATAATCGTCGCGATTACGTGTATATTTTACTTCACCTATTTCCATTTTACCGTTTTTATCGGGTAAGTTTGTGCCGCGTATAACAAATATTTCGCCTATGAGAGAAGTTATACGGTCAAATATTCCGTCTTGGCTGCCTGTTTTTTTATTTAGAATAGAAATTGATAAGTCTTTATATGCAACCCGCAGATTACCGCCAGCGTTACCCGAATTAACATTAATATTAAAAGAGGCAGAATTAATAAATCCGGAATTAATATGATGAAATTCGGCCGGAACAATAAATTTATTTAAACCGGTTGCATCCATTGAGCTTAACGAACCGTTGTATTGAAAAGAAAATTCTTTTGAAGTAAGCGGTATTTTCATAAAAAGTTTCATTTCAGCGGAATTCATAAAAATTCCTTCCGCATAAATTGCCGCTGTGTCAGTTCGTTCAGAATAATTATTAATTCCGCTACCTAACACATTAACTTTATCAAAAGTAATTACACCGGGGACTGCTTTAACGGCGTATCTTTCACTATATTTTAATTGTGCATTAATAATTTTTAAGCTGTCTATATTAACCGTTTTTTTAAAGTTTGCAAATAATTCATTCGGCATTAATGGTTTGGCTAAACTAATGTCGTACGGTTTGTCCATATTCACAAGTATATCGGCAGACATATTATAAATACTAATGTTTTTTAATTTATAAACGCTTCCTTCAAGTAATGATATACAATCCATACCAACCGCTTTTATTTTAGGGATATTCAAATAGAATCTTGTTTGCCTGAATAAGCTCTCCGCAAAATATTGTTCATCATCGATTAAAGAATAATATTTTATTGAATCGGCTGTTATTGTTGAATCGTAAATTGATACGTATAATGTATTTAAATGAAGCTCATTTTTAGACTTCGGGAAATTAATCACAATATCTTGTGCGTTGATTACGGAACTTGTCAAATTATTCATTCTTAAATCCATTTGAAGCAAAACTTTAAACCAACCGATTCCTCCAATTGTAATTGAAGCTGCCTTATATATAATTGAAGAATCTGCGCTTTTCAAAGAAACAGAATCGCTGCTTAAACTGTTCTTCCATATATTATAATTCATGTCGCCGAGTTTTAAAGTATATTCAAGATTAGCCTTGTTATATGATTCTGTAATTCTATCTTTTATAAAAATGTTTATTATAGGATTATGAAAGAATATAAAAATTAGAATAACAAGAAAAATGAAAGAACCCGTTACAACAATTGTATACTTGGCCGCTTTCTGCAGTGATAATTTTCTCCAACCGGAAAATATGTTTTTATTTTTAACTGGTTTTATCATTTTATTTCTTTCTTCTTTTTATCGGTGAAGGCGAATCGATATATTTTTCCGATCCTAAAAGCACAGAAATCCATTTTGTATTTTCATTATTTTCAAACGCAAATTTCATTGTCATTGTAAGCGGAATACTTAGAATAGCTCCAACTAATCCAAGCAAGCTCCCCCAAAATATCAGAGATAGAAAAACAACTAATGTGGAAAGTCCAAGTTGTCTTCCCATAACCCTGGGTTCAATCACACTTCCGATTATAAAGCCGACAAAAATATTACCGGCGATAACTAATAAAGAGCTTCCCAGTCCCATTTCAACAAGGGCAAATAAGGCAGGAGGAACAGCGCAGATAACGGAGCCGATATTAGGGATATAATGCAGTATAAACGCTAGGAAGCCCCATAGTATCGGGAACTGCACGCCGAGTATATACATCCATAATCCAATTAATATTCCTGTAACAAGATTGATAGATGTTTTGATAACCATATAACGTTTCATATCAACGACAAACTTAGTGAACAATGGAAATGCCTGTGTAGGATCGCCGAGAATCTTACGTACTTTTACCGGGAAACTCGAAACCTCAAGTAGAATAAAAGTTACGGTAAGAAGTATCAGCAGAAGGTCTGAAAGCAATGAACTTAAACCGGTTAACAAGCCTGCCGTTAGTTTCATCACCGCTTCGGGATTTACGTATTCAAGAAAAAATTTTTCTGTAACTGCAATTCCCCTATGTTTAAGCGTTAATCTCAGCTCATGAATTTGTTCTCTTATTTTAATTTGTAATTCTGGGAGTTCGTCCGAAAAACTGCTTATAGAGGTACCGATTTGCGCCCCGATAAGTAAAATAATAATCACCATAACCGACATTACTAAAAACACAGATATTCCGGATGGAATATGTTTTTCTTTTAACCAAAGGACTCCCGGTGTACCAAGTAATGCAAGAAATATGGAAACAAGAAACAGTACAACAACCGATTGCGCAAGATTTATTCCCGCAATTATAATTACAAGAGCCGCCAATATTAGAATATACTGCATCCTGTTTTTACCGTCAGCCGAATTAATAAGTTTATTCATATAATGCCCAAATGGAATTGTTACAGCACGCGCCGTCCTTTAATAATTCTTATTAATACCATTACAACCGCGATTACTAACAGAACATGAATAATTCCGCCCATGGTATAAGATGTTAAGAAGCCGAGCAGCCACAATACTATTAAAACTATTGCTATTGTTGTTAACATAGTTCATTCTCCTATTATAATTATTTACTTTTTAGTTATTGAATATGCCTCGTTTTGATCTATAATTTTTGATAAAAATATATGAATATGATTTAAGCTCATCAATCGGGCAAAAGGATGATAAAGGGACTACATCTTTTAGATGATTTGTTAAAAGGTATTATTCAGGGTTTTGAGAAGAGTCATCTGCGGAGATTTTATAATTTTCAGAAAGATGTACATATTTAGCAATCTGTACACGTGTAGTAAGAGCTAATTTTTCAAGTATGTTATGTACGTGACTTTTTACAGTATAAGGAGATAGACGAAGTTTTTGCGCTATTTCTTTATTTGTCAGTCCGTCTGAAATTAATGTTATTACTTGATTTTCTCGTTTGGTCATTCGCACAGATTTTTCAATGAATGAAGGTTTGGACTGACTAACGGCATGATCAATAATTTGAGTAAATAGCGAACCGGTTAATTGCGGCGGTAAAAATTGTCCGCCTTGATATACGGCTCTTATAGTTTTATAAAATTCAGAAACGCTTGCGTCCTTGAGAAGAAAACCGGAAGCGCCTGCTTTTATAAAATCGTAAATATCATTCTGATTAGGAATAAGGTCCATAACTATAATATTAATTCCCTGATAACTTTTCTTAATCGAATTTACTAATTGCAAGCTGTTTTGGCCACGCAGACCAAGATCGAGAAGTATAATATCCGGTTTATGATTTTTAATAACATCTAAAATCTTTTCGCCGTTCCCAACCTCAGCGACAACATGCATGTCCGGTTGTTTTTTCAGTATTGCCGATATACCGTCTCTCAGAAGTCTGTTGTCCTCAACAAGTAGTATTTGGATTTTTTTCATTACACTTCCAATTATCCTAAAAATATAACTTAATTAACATCTGTAATTATTTCTGTTTCGGTCATTAATATAATAGTCAATATTGTTATTCTTTTACTAGATAGCTTTTCGTAACGTGAATTTAAATTTTGAGCCTTTTCCTAATTCACTTTCGACCCAAATTTTGCCCTCATTTCTTTCAACAAATTCTTTACATAGCGGCAGTCCAAGTCCTGTTCCTTTTTCCCCGGCAGTTCCGTTAGTTGTAAAAATTGTATTAAAGTTAAAAAGTTTGGAAGAATTTGCCGGTTCAATTCCTATACCTGTGTCTTGGACAGAGACCTCAACAATACTATCATTATCAATTGATGAAACAATTACATTTCCATTTATTTGTGTGAATTTTATCGCGTTAATAATAAGATTCTGCAGTACCGAAGAGAGCATATCAGCATCAGCATAAACTAATGTTCCGGTATTAACTTTGTTAGATAATGAAATATTCTTTTTACCGGCTATTTGATTTGATGTCACAATGGCTTTATCAACTATTTCGTATAAATTAAGATTTTCCGGTTTATATTCAAGCATGTTTCTTTGCATAATGGACCAGTTAAGTAAATTTTCAAGCAGCATATAAAAATTATTTAAATTATTATGCAGCCCTTTGCTGTATAATAATAATTCTTCATGTGATAATGTTTCAATTTCCGTTGCAAGCAGCTCCGAATAACTTAACAAAGATTGAAAAGGACTTCTTAAATCATGCGCGATTATTGAGAAAAATTTATCCTTGGTATCATTTAATAATTTTAATTCTTCATTTATGCCGATTAAAGAATCTTCAACCCTTTTGTATTCCGTCAAGTCAATTAACGCAATTTGACATTGATTAATAGATTCAAGAGTGTCGTCAAATTTAAGGCCTTCCAACAGTACGTAAAAAACCCGTTTATTTTTGTTTATTATTTTTAATTCGCACGAGTGTTTTGCCGGATATGCAAAAACAGTTTTAATAAATGAATTAAAAACATCTTTTTCATCCACATGTATAAAAGAAATTAAATTTTTACCAATTAATTTATTCCTATCAATTTCAAACATTTTACTGGCTCTCAAATTAACTTCTTTAATAATACCGTCGGCGTTTAGAGTAAAATACGGAACCGGGGAAAAATCGAAAAGGTTTACATATTTGTTTCTTGATACTTCCAATTCTTCCTGCGTAATTCTTAACTCTTCGTTTTGATGTTCCAATTCAACCTGGTGAACCTGGAGCAGATGTACAAGCCTCTGCACATCTTCAAAATTTTCAACAGCCGGTTTTTCAGATTTAAGATTCGTTTTTTTCTTCGTTTTTTTCTTCGTTTTTGTAGTATCAGTTTTTGCCGGTTCTTTATTGGTACGTTTCATTTTGTGGTACCTCTTTATTTTAATCTTTGGTGCTGGATTGCAAGAAGAATGAGTTGTGATTCCTTATCCCCGTGAAATATTTCGCGGGCATTTAACAATAATTTTTTTGTACCGTCTTTTTTAAAGTTGTAATTAACTTCATAATCCTCAAAAAAAGTACGCTCGGGAATTATTTCTTCAAGAAGTTTACGCAGTTCGGGTATATCCCAATTACGATCTTCAAGATCATAAATATACTTACCAACTGTTTTTTCGCTTACGGTGTCGAATAGTTTGTAAAAAGACCTGTTGGCTGAAAGTACTTTTAAATCAGTATCAAGAATAAGAAGCGCGTCTCTAACAGTTTCAACAATATTATTGGAATAATCTTTCGTACGCTGTAAGTCTAAATTTAACTTATGAATTTCTCCGTAGGCGATTTTTAATTTATCAATATTTGTAAATGTTATTACAACGCCGTCAATTAAATTGCTTATTGTCCTATAAGGTAATATCCGCATCTGATACCAGATACCGTCCTTGGTCTGCAGCTCAATTTCTTTAAATGCAAGGGTTCTTAAAACTTCTTTAGCGTCCTCATAAAGTTTTTCATATTTAAGATTTGTAGCTATATGATTAATCGGTCTGCCGATATCTGAAGATATAAGATTCACAACCTTTGTAGCGTGATGCGTAAATCTTTTAATATGCAAATTATTATCAAGAAAGATGGTTGGAATATCAATACTGTCGAGCAGGTTTTTCATATCATTATTAATAGTAGATAATTCATCATTCTTATTCTGCAACTCGGTGTTTACCGTAATTAGTTCTTCGTTAAGAGACTGCAATTCTTCTTTGGATGTTTCCATTTCCTCATTGGAGCTTTGCATTTCTTCATTTGTTGATTGAAGTTCTTCATTGGTCGATTTAAGTTCCTCGTTTGAGGTTTCCAATTCCTCAATGGTAGATCTTAAATTTTCTTTAGTAGATTTTAATTCGCGCTCAAGTTCTTTAATTAATTTTTCAGATTTTTTATCATTATTAATTTTCTTAGAAACCGGCGCTTTCTTTTGCGTAATTACATCTTCAAAAATTATAAGCAGTGAGCCGGACATTACCGAAGGTTCTTTTACCGGCGTAACGGTTAGATTTATATAATGTGTGCTGCCGTTGGACCTTATCTTTATACCATCTGTTGTTAATGATTTTTTAGATGATAAAACTTTTCTTGTTAATGCCGTAAGTTCTTGCTGCAAACCTTCGCGCGCCATTTCAAATATATTCATTTTTGCTTCGCCGCCCGTAAGTTCAAGATATTTACCGGTTTTACCGTGAATATATAAAATATCTCCCTTCTCATTTATTAATACACAATTAGGAGAATAATTTTGGAGAATGATTTTTTCGGCCAGCTGGGTTATATTTTTAACTTCATGTTTTATCATAATTGTCTCTTGAGATTTTTCCTTAATTTTAGATATAGGAAATTCAATAAAAGGCTGCGCTGAATAAATAGAATCTCTACGTTGGTAAATTTTCCATTTTTTATCCACCATCGAAAACAAATCAACAAATCCGCTTATAGTTTCCGATGACCCTAGAAAAAGTTTTCCGTTAGGCAAAAGACTATAATGAAATAAAGGAATTATTTTTTTCTGTAATTCGGCATTTAAGTAAATTAACAGGTTGCGGCATGAAATAAGGTCAAGTTTTGTAAAAGGCGGATCTTTAATAATACTTTGCGGAGCGAATACAAGCATTTCTCTAATTTCTTTTCTAATATGGAATTGGTTGCCTTCCGAAATAAAGTAACGTTTTAAACGTTCTTTGCTTACGTCTGATTCAATACCTGAAAATGTACCGATACGCGCTTTTTCAATTGAGTTGCTGTCAATATCCGTCGCAAATATTTGCACGTTAAAATATTTCTTTGTTTCTTCGATGCATTCCCTCAAAATAATTGCAATGGAATAAGCTTCTTCTCCTGTTGAACATCCGGGCACCCAAATTCTTATTTGACCGTTATCAGGTTTATTTTTCACTAATTCTGTTAATACTTTTTTTAATTTTTCGAAAGACTCCGGATCCCTGAAAAAGTTTGTAACACCAATTAAAAGTTCTTTAAACAGGTTTTCAATTTCATCCGGGTTTTCCTGAAGAAGTCTTATATAATTAGGGAGATTATCCAATTGTGAAACATTCATTCTTCTTTCCACACGCCGGTAAATGGTATTTTGTTTGTAAAGCGAAAAGTCGTGCCCCGTGTGATTTCTAAGAAGTATAAAAATTTTCTGAAATGAATCCGGAATTTTTCCTTCGGTAATAGCATTATCAAACAAAACACCTTTAACTTTTTGATATGCATATTTAACTAATTGAGCAGGCATTTCTTCCGGCGGCAGGATGTAATCGGCCAACCCGGTTTTAATTGCACTTGTAGGCATACCGTCGAATTTTGCTGATTTAGGATCATGAACCATAACCATTCCTAATTCGCTTTTTATAGCTTTAAGGCCCGCTGTACCGTCGGAAGCCATTCCTGAGAGTATTATACAAATAGCTTTTTCACCCATATCAGATGAAAGGGATTTAAAGAAAAAATCAATCGGAAGCCTGAACCCGTGCGCTTCTATTGGTTCAATAAGCTGAATTATACCGTGAAGAATTGCTAAATCTCGGTTAGCCGGGGCAACATAAACTTGATTGGGTTCCACCTTCATACCGTCTTCAGCCTGGAATAATTTCATCTTTGTAGATTTTTGAATTAATTCGGGCATTATGCTAATATGATTTGGGTCCAAATGTGAAACTATTACAAACGCCATCCCGGAGTTTTCGGGCATATTTGTAAAAAATCTTTCGATCGCTTCTAATCCGCCGGCTGATGCGCCAATGCCGACTACATAAAATGAATTATCAGGTTTTGATGTTTCTGTGGAAGTTGTTTTTTTTCTAACCGTATTTTTTTTAGGAATAGTTTTCTTCTTCATCGTGCCTTCAATTGAAAATTATTTTATTTAAGAAAAAACTATTTGAAAGAGTATTCTAAACCAGAAAGTCTTAGGAATTTGCCTAATATCTATACGATTTAGAAATGATAGTATTTAATAGAAAATATCTTATTCCTTTACTAAAATTAAATTCGTTTAAAAAAGTTTATATATTTACCTAAATTAAACCACACAAACAATAGTATGCTAATTTAAATCAATTAGTAATAAAGCTTTTGAAATGAATACTATTTTTCAAAAACCCCATAAAAGCCAACTGTTCTTAGCTTTCTTCATAAATTCTTTTAATTCTTCCGATCCTTCTTTTAAATTAATAAATGTAGAATCAATATTTAGCGCAGTTGACGGGTCCATCAATAGCCTTCCAAATGTACCCTTGCCCGATTCAATATTCGAAGTTATACTTGCCAAATCGCTAGTAATTCTGGAGGCATTTTTAATTGTCTCTTTCGCGGAAATTATAACATCATCAATATCATTAGCTTTTGCCATAAGAAGTCTGAAGTCGGTTGAGCCTCTTTTCAAATTTATAAAAGTAGTTTCAAAAGTCTCCTGCCAGGTTTTATCCATTACTAATTTTCCAATGGTCCCGTTCCCCTCTTCAATATTTTTTGTTATGCTTGCCAAATCACCAGTTATTTGCGAAGTATTTTCAATAGTTGATTTTAATTTTACCAATATACTGTCTATATCAATCGGCTGATTAGTTTTTATAACATCCCCGTTTTCAATTCTTTTTTTACCCCCGGTTCCGGGATTTATAACTAATGCTTTATTTCCCATCAGCCCTTCGGAGCCTATACTTGCAATGGCATCTTTTTTTATAAATTTTCTCGCGTCTTCGTCTATTGATATTTCAACACTTACAGTGGTATCACTGATAATAGTAATGTTATCTATAGTGCCTACATTTACGCCGGATAAACGAACATTATTACCCATTTGGAGTCCGCCGACATTTTTAAATACACCGCTTATCCGAAAAGTACTTCTGAATAACTGCTGTCTCTCGCCGATAAAGTATATGCCAATTATTAATAATGTTATTCCAAGAGTAATAAAAACTCCCAGTCTTATTTTTGTGCTTGATTCATTTTTCATTTTATTTACTCATTTAATTTTTCTTCTTTATTCAAAAAAGGATCTAATCCAGGAATCTGCCGATTTCTCTAGATCGGCATAAGAACCTTGCGCGGCGCATACTCCGTCTTTTATTACTATGATACGGTTTGCCGTCAGTTTAGCGCACTCAATATCGTGAGTAATAATTATTGATGAAGTGTTATATTTTTTTTGTACCTCAAGAATAAGTCTGCTTATTTCTTTTGAAGTTATAGGGTCAAGCCCTGTTGTCGGTTCATCATAAAGCATAATCTCAGGTTTTAGAATTAATGTTCGCGCTAATCCTAATCGTTTTCTCATACCGCCGGAAAGTTCCGACGGAGTTTTATCTATAGCTTCTTCAAGCCCAACATCCGTTAATGCTTCTACAATAAGCGAGTTCATTTCTTCTTTTGGTATTGAACCCAATTGTCTTGTAAGCGGGAATTCAAGATTTTCTCTTACAGTCATTGAATCATATAAAGCCCCGCTTTGGAAAAGGAAACCTATTTTTTTACGAATTTCAATCAGCTCTTTGTTTTTAAGTTCGGAGATATCTTTGCCAAATATTAAAAGCTTGCCTTCATCAAGTTCAACTAATCCGACAATACATTTTATTAATACAGATTTCCCTGTTCCCGATTGACCAAGTATTACAAGATTTTCACCTTTATTAATTGATAAATTAATATCCCGCAGCACATGATTTTTTTCGAATGATTTTTTAAGATTCCGCATCTCAACAACAACAGAATTGTTCTGTTTAATATCTTTTTTTATTTCTATGGACGATTCGACAATTGTCATTTTTTAAAACTCTAATTAACTTTGAAACAAACTTGTAATTTGTACCGCAATCATATCAATAATAAAAATCATTAAACTTCCGAATACTACGGCTGTGTTGGCTGCCTTTCCTACACCTTCCGTTCCTTTATTTGAATTATACCCTTTATAACTTCCTATAAGTCCTATTGCAAACCCGAAGAAAAATGTTTTTATAATTGCCGGAAAAAGATCTTTAAATTCGAGACTTTGAAATACCTGTGAAAAAAACAAATAAGCGCTTACATTGCCTTTTAAGTTAACGCCTATAAAGGAACCAAAAAGACCTACAGCATCGGCAAATATTACAAGTAAAGGAAGCATCACCGTAGCGGAAATAACCCTTGTTACTACAAGATACTTAAACGGGTTTGTGTGCGATACCTGCATCGCGTCAATTTGTTCGGTTACATTCATAGACGCTAATTCAGCGCCAATCCCCGACCCGACCTTACCCGCAAAAATTAAGGCGGTTATAACCGGTCCTATTTCACGAATTATTGAAACTGCCACCATCGCCGGCAGCCATGATTCAGCTCCGAACTTCGCTAATGTAGGCCTTGACTGGATAGTAAGCACAAGTCCAATTATAAATCCCGTAATAGCGACCAAAGGAAGGGATTTATAACCTATAAGAAATGATTGTTTTACCAACTCATTAAATTCATACGGCGGTTTTAATACTTCCCTAAAAAAACGCAAAGTAAATATTGTAAGTGAAGATACTTCAATAAAAAACTTTTTTAATAATGATTTGGAAATAGATTCGTCATCATTTTCAGAATCTATTTTCAAATTCTGTTTTTTAGAATCGGGCTTTTGTGTAATTGTTTTTTCCATTTTAGCCCTTTCGTTAAATATTTTGAAATAACCATTGTGGTAAATTTGAAAAAGTGTTTAAATAGTTTTACGTTATATACGTTCTAAGTTTTAGCACAAAACATTTAATCAGCTTTTTTTCCGATTCATTTATTTTAAAAAGCAACAATATCTAAATTCTATAGAAAATAGTTTTTTAAAAATATTATCTGCTATTTGTTATTTATTACTAACAAGGTGAAACTAAACAATCAATTGAGTTATTCATTCAATATGCTGTGATTATTTTTTTCATTTTTCTTATCTCTTTTAGCCGCTTTTTTTTCTTTCATTGTTTTTGCAGGCTCTTTCTTAGTAACCTTTTTGGTGTTTTGTCCTTTACTCATGATTATTCTCCTTTATATTCCCTAATGTGTATTTTTTACTTTCCGTACTTCTTTTTTAATTAGTTTATCGGCTTTTCTGCTCTCCGCCATTTTCTTCTGAACTTGTATAATTCTTTCTTCTTTCGCTTTTTCCATTTCAACTAATTTAAACGTTTCAGATTCTTCCGCTTTAAACTCAGATTGCAACACGGCAATTTGAGCTTCAGTCGCCGCGCGTTTAAGTTTTAACCCTAATTTTTTACGCTCTATTTCCTGATGATGCAGGAATAATTCTTCGTTGTTTTTTGCTTCTTGAGATAATCTTGCTGTCCCTGTTAATACTCCTTCGGGACCGACATATACATCAAGCAATTCGATTCCATGATTTGTAAGAATAAATTCACGTATTTGGTTAGAATGCGCCATTCCTCGCGATTTAAGAATATACAATCCTCTGTTTCTTTCACCGCCGCTTTCAATATCGCGCAAAAGAAGCCATGTATCTATCAGGGAAGAAATTGACATATCCGTAATTTCCAGGTTTTCGCCTGCGGTTGAAAGATTTGCGAAGAATGCCGTGATATTTTTCATTTTCAAATAATCAACTAATCTTAACAGCATTATTTTGACTTCGGTTTGATTTGCTCCCATCACAAAGGCGTCAATAGGATCGAGAACAACAACCTGCGGATTAACTTTATTAATTAATTTAATGGATGTGGTAAGATGATGTTCCAAACCAAAAAGCGTCGGACGTGTTGCATGAAAAAGAAGCAATCCATTTTTAACCCAATGTTCTAAGTATATTCCTATTGAAGCCATATTCCTCATAAACTGACTAGGTGATTCTTCAAAAGCAAAATAAAGAACACGTTCGCCGCGTTTGCATGCCGCTTCAACAAATTGCGCCGCAAGACTTGTCTTTCCGGTACCTGCGGTTCCTGATACAAGTATTGTACTACCGCGGTAGTATCCTTTCCCGGAAAGCATAGTATCAAGACGCGGAATGCCGGAAGAAATTCTTTCTTTTGAAGAAGTGTGATTCAATCCTAATGAAGTGACGGGAAGAACTGAAAATCCGTCCTCATCTATTAAGAAAGGATATTCGTTTGTACCATGCGTTGAGCCGCGGTATTTAACTATTCGTAATCGTCTTATGGATGATTGATCAGTTACTCTATGATCGAGAAGAATAACGCAATCTGAAACGTATTCTTCCAAACCCTGCCGGGTTAAAGTTCCATTGCCCCGCTCTCCGGTTACTATAGCCGTAACGCCTTTCTTTTTGAGCCATCCGAATAATTTTCTAAGTTCAGTGCGCACAACCGTAGGATTTGGGAGCGCGGTAAAGAGAGACTCTATAGTATCGAGCACTACGCGTTTAGCGCCAATACTTTCTATTGCGTGATGAATACGAACGAACAATCCTTTTAAATCATATTCGCCATTCTGTTCAATTTCTCCGCGTTCGACATGAATGTGTTCAAGCCAAATCTTTTTACGCGAAACGAGATTGTCCAAATCAAAACCTAAAGAAGCGACGTTCGAAGTAAGCTCTTTCTCAGTTTCTTCAAACGATATAAATACGCCGGGTTCATTAAAAATAGTAGCGCCACGAACAATAAACTCCATCGCGAATAAAGTTTTACCGCATCCGGCTCCGCCGCATACGAGAGTCGGTCTTCCTTTTGGTAACCCACCACCGGTTATTTCATCCAATCCATGAATGTTTGTAGGGGCTTTGAGAAGTGTTTTATATTTAACTTTTATTTCTTTTTTCTTCACTATTTTTATCCCCCTTTCGAGTAATAAGTTATATTATATACAATTTTGCTATATATATTTAATCGGTTACGCGGTTAACGCAGTTATTTAAGTTTTATTTTAATTTATCGTTACTTTTTAGCAATAAATAATAGATAAATCTGTTAATCATTACTATAGTCCAAAGGGATGAAAAA
>Ga0180009_10001193_pt1 | contig 32471 bp, 28 predicted proteins | sample OS_PC_MetaG_FD_123537 | JGI IMG/M metagenome (GOLD analysis project Ga0180009, IMG submission 123537) | Groundwater microbial communities from the Aspo Hard Rock Laboratory (HRL) deep subsurface site, Sweden - OS_PC_MetaG | ecosystem: Environmental > Aquatic > Deep subsurface > Groundwater...
ACCCAAAGGCGTGCTGCATGCCCACCGCGCCGCCTGGGGCCGCCGCCCGATGTATCAGGGCTGGTATGGCATCAGCCCTGACGACCGCATGCTGCACGCCGGCGCCTTCAACTGGACCTATACGCTTGGCACCGGCCTCACCGACCCCTGGGCCAACGGCGCCACCGCCATCATCTATGCCGGCGAGAAGCGCCCGGAAATCTGGCCTGTCCTGATCGAGAAGACCGGCGCCACGTTGTTCGCCGCCGTGCCTGGGTTGTTCCGCCAGATCCTCAAATACGCCGACACCTCGCCGCACTATTTCACCAACCTGCGGCACGCGTTAACCGCCGGCGAGACCCCGCCCCCCGGCCTGTTCGAGGACTGGTGCGCGCGCACGGGTACCGAACTCCATGAAGCCCTCGGCATGAGCGAGATATCGACCTACATCTCGACTTCGCCGAGCGTGCCACGCAGACCCGGCACCGTCGGCAAGCCGCAGCCCGGGCGCGCAGTCGCGATCCTGCCTGTCGAGAGCGCTTCCGAAACTCCGCTCCCGACCGGCGAGGAGGGTCTCATCGCCGTCCACAGAAGCGACCCCGGCCTCATGCTCGGCTACTGGAACCGGCCCGACGAAGAACGGGAAGTCTTGCGCGGCGACTGGTTTGTCGGCGGCGATCTGGGACGCATTGATGCGGATGGTTACGTCACCCACCTCGGCCGCGCCAACGATGTCATGAAGGCGCAGGGCTACCGCGTCGCCCCGCAGGAAGTGGAGGCGGCCCTCGTTGCTCATCAGCAAATCTCCGAGGTCGCCTGCACCGAACTGCGCGTGCGCGACGACCTCTGCGTCATCGCCGCGTTCATCGTGCCGTCCGACTGGAACGCACCGCCGGCGGCCGACGACATCCTCGCCTTCGCCGCCGAGCGCCTCGCCCCCTACAAATGCCCGCGCGAGATCCGCTTCGTGAAGTCCCTGCCCCGCACACCCAACGGCAAAGTCATGCGCTCGCTGCTCGCGGCCGGGAAGGAATGAGGGGCGTTATTTTTTCTACAACCGCTGCAGCACCCTGCCGTCTTCCTTCAGGATGACGTAGCGCCCCTCGTTGGTATCGACCAGCAGCGTTGTCTCGCCGTTTCCCTTGCTCTCGCGGCCGTTGCCGCGCACGTGGAAATCGTAACTGTAGCTCAACTCATAAACGCCTGGTTGCGAAGTCTCTTCATGGCGGAACGTCTCCTCGCGCACGCGGAACGCCCGGTCGCTCCAGCGTTGCGCGTAGTCGCGCTTATCCGCGATGATGTCTTCGACGGGCTTGCGCCGCTCCCCGTAATAGTCGGCCCGCGACGCATAGGTTTCGCGCAGTTGGGCAGCACTCATTTCCGCGGTGCGGTGGAAGACGTTCTTGACGAAATCCAACAACCCCTCGCGGCTGACGACGGCGCGCTGCTCGTCGCGATAGTCATCCTGCCGGTTGCGATTGCGCTGATCCCCGTCCCGCGGATCATAGCTGTCACCGGGATCGACACGATCGCGACCGCTGCCGCGATCGTCGTCGCGCCCAGGCTCTTCGCGGCGGTCGAAATCGCGGTCCTCGAAACGGCCCGGATCGCGGTCCGCATACCGGTCGCGGTCGGCGTACCGATCGCGGTCGCCATCGGCATAGCCCTCACCGAGGTCGGGCCCGGTATCGCGGTCCCGCGCCAGTGGTCGCTCGCTGTCTGGTCTCACTTCGCTGCGCCGCCCGATCAAGTCGATACGCGCCCCGCGCGGCGCTCGTGCTTCGATGACGATGCGCTCGATGAAGCGCCCGAACCTGCGCGTGCGCAGTTCAATTCTGTCCGACAGCTGGCCGGCGCGAAACGGCCTCCGGAATGTGAACCGCTGCAAGCTGCCGTTGCCGTAGATGACTGTGAGCTGCTCGATGCGTGCGCCTGCATCCCGGACCCGCAACTGCAGCGCGTCGAAGCGCCCGCGCGAAAAGCCGACCAGGATCGTCAGCGGCTCGCTGTATCCGCCGGTATCGACCGACCCCAGCGCTGCCCAGCGGTCGCGCCCATCAGTTGCTTCGCCGCGCGGCGCGGCGCGACCTCCCGTCTCGTTGCGGTCCTCGAGTTCCGAAATGCGGTCGCGGTAGAGACGGTCGAGGCAGTGCGCGCGCGCGCGGCACGCCCGCCGGGTCTCGATCCAGTCGCGCTGCTCGGCGCGCAGGCGCTCGCGCTCCACCTCGGAAACGCGCGAAAGCACATCCTCATAGACGTCGGACAATTCGAGATCGAGCTGCGACAGCACCCGGCTCTCGCAGACTGTTTGCTCATCGAGCGACAGCCTGTCCGAACAATCGAAGCCTTGCGCATTTGCCCCAGACGCCAGCCCGGCAAACGATCCGGCCGCACAAACCAAAGCCGACAGGAAACGCTTCATGGAGATCACCTCGACAAACGATGAGCCCGACCAGTCTCAAAGCGCGCTCAGGTTTCTCTTAAGTCGTAATGTTGGCAGAATTAACCTGCGCTGAATGCCGAAAAGCGAAAATCACTATTCATTCCCGTAGCTTCGCCGTTGTCGCGCACCCCTAAGCTGCCTTGCGGCCCTCGGCTGCCACATCGGCGAGATTGGCAACGAACCCGCGAACGCCGACGAGGCGCTTTTCGGGCAGATCCCAGTCGCCCCGGAAAACGATTTTATGATCGCTCTGCAGCTTGATCAGACCACGCGACGCCGCGATCAGATGCAATAGCCCTTCCGGGTTGGCGAAGCTGTTGTTGTGGAATTGCACGACCGCTCCCTTCGGCCCCGCGTCGACCCGCGAGATACCCGCCTTCCGGCACAGCCCCTTGATCTCCATGACGTCGAGCAGATGGCGGACTTCCTCCGGCGGCGGACCGAAACGGTCTGCCAGTTCCTCGGCAAAGCCGTCGATCTCTTCACGCGTCTCCAGGCCGGACAAGCGCCGGTAGAGACCGAGCCGTGTCTGCAGGTCGCTGATGTAGTCTTCCGGCAGCAGGATCGAGGTGCCAAGGGAGATTTCCGGGCTCCAGCGTTCTCCGGTTTCCGCTTCTTCGCCGCCTTTCATCGTGGCGACCGCCTCTTCCAGCATCTGCTGGTAGAGTTCGAAACCGACTTCGCGGATATGCCCCGACTGCTCTTCGCCGAGCAGGTTGCCCGCGCCGCGGATATCGAGATCGTGGGAGGCCAGCGAGAAGCCCGCGCCAAGCGAATCGAGCGAATGCAGAACCTTGAGCCGCTTCTCCGCGCCGGCGGTCAAAGCCTTGCCCGGTTCCGTTGTGATGTAGGCGTACGCCCGCGTCTTCGAGCGGCCGACACGCCCGCGGATCTGATAGAGCTGCGCCAGCCCGAAGATGTCGGAACGATGCACGACCAGCGTATTGGCGTTTGGAACATCGAGCCCGGATTCCACGATCGGCGTCGACAGGAGAATATCGAAACTGCCATCGTAGAACGCCGTCATCACGTCTTCGAGCTCGGTTGGCGTCATCTGGCCCGTGGCGCGCGCGACGCGCAATTCGGGCACCGCCCCGGCGAGGAATTCCGATACGTCCGCGAGATCGGAAATACGCGGCACGACATAGAACGTCTGGCCGCCGCGATAGCGCTCGCGCCGCAAGGCATCGCGCACGACAACGGGGTCGAACGGCGAGATGTAGGTGCGCACCGCGAGCCGGTCGACCGGCGGCGTCGTGATCAGCGAGAGTTCCCGCACGCCCGTCAAGGCTAGTTGCAGCGTCCGCGGGATCGGCGTCGCCGACAGCGTCAAAACGTGGACGTCTTCACGCATCTGCTTAAGCCGCTCCTTGTGCGTCACGCCGAAGTGCTGCTCCTCGTCGATGATCAGAAGGCCCAACCGCTGGAATTTGATCTGCTTTCCGAGCAGCGCATGCGTCCCGATCACGATGTCGAGTGATCCGTCCTTCACGCCTTCCTTGACGGCACTGAGTTCCTTCGGCCCGACGAGGCGGGAAGCCTGCGCTATTTTCACCGGCAACCCGGCGAAGCGATCCGAAAACGTCTTGAAGTGCTGGCGCGCCAACAGCGTCGTCGGTACCACGACAGCCACCTGCAGACCGTTGAGCGCGGCGACGAATGCAGCCCTGAGCGCGACTTCCGTCTTGCCGAAGCCGACGTCGCCGCACACCAGCCGGTCCATCGGACGTCCGGATGCAAGGTCCTCCAGCACCGCTTCGATGCTGCTCTCCTGGTCTTCCGTCGGCTCGTAGGGAAAACGCGCGGCGAATTCCTCGTAGTCGCCTTGCGCCACGGTCAGCACGGGAGCTTCGCGCAACTGGCGCAACGCCGCGATCTTGATCAGTTCGCTGGCGATCTCCAACAGCCGCTGCTTCAACCGCGACTTGCGCGATTGCCAGCTCGCGCCGCCAAGCCGGTCGAGCTGCGCCGTCCCCTCGTCGCCGCCGTAGCGCGAAAGCAGCTCGATGTTTTCCACCGGCAGGAACAGCTTGTCGCCGCCGGCGTAATGCAATTCGAGGCAATCGTGCTTGGAGCCCAGCGCTTCGATCGTCTTCAGCCCGACGAACTGCCCGATCCCATGATCGGCATGCACGACGAGATCGCCTACCGATAGGCTCGTCGCCTCGCTCAGAACGTCGGCGGCCTTGCGCGTCTTCCGCCGCGGCCTGATCAGGCGCTCGCCGAGAATGTCCTGTTCGCCAACGACCACCAGCTCGGGTGTCTCGAAGCCCCGTTCCAGACCGAGGACGCCCATCCCCACGATCTTTCCAGGCAGCGCGCGGGCTTCATCGAGGCTGGCGACATGGCGCGTATCGCCAAGACCGTGGTCGGCGAGGAGGCCGATCAGGCGCTCGCGCGCCCCAGGCGTCCAGCTCGCAACGATCACCCTGCGGTTCTGCGCGATGATACCGCGGATGTGAGCGACGACGGCATCGAACACATTGACATCGGCGTTCTGACGCTCCGGCGCGAAAGTCCGTCCCGGCACCCCGGACCATGTACGAACCGTCTCGCCCTCCCCGACCTCGAACGGATTGAGCCGGTAGACGCGCCGGTCGTTCAGGAGACCCGCCCAGGACGCGCCGTCGAGAAACATCCGCTGCGGCGGCACCGGCCGATAGGGCGGCGCCCCGAATGTCTGCACCTCCAGGGCCTCGAGACGCGATTCATAATGCTCGGTGATCTGTCCGAAGCGCTGGCGCACGGCTTCATCTGCGTTGTGGTCGAACGATATCGCTGCGCCCGGCACGTAATCGGCAAGCGTCTCCAGGGATTCATGAAACAGCGCCAGCCAGTGCTCTTGGCCGGGATAGCGGGTGCCCGCGCTGACGGCTTCGTAGAGCGGATCCTCGCCGTGCCCGCCGCCGAACAATTCGACATACTGCTGCCGGAAGCGGCGGGTCGCCTCCTCGCCGAGCGCCACCTCGGAAATCGGCATCAGGACGACTTTCTGGACAGCCTTCGTCGTCCGCTGCGTCTGCGGATCGAACGCCTTGATGCTTTCGAGCGTATCCCCGAAGAAGTCGAGCCGGACGGGCAGCGCCCGCCCCGGCGGGAACAGGTCGACGATACCGCCGCGCACCGCATACTCGCCCGGTTCCATAACGGTTCCGGTGCGGGTGAAGCCGGCCAGCTGCAGCCGCTGCAAAAGACGGTTCATGTCGATGCGTTGGCCGGCCGCCATCTGCTTCAGGCTGGCGCGCAGGAAATCGCGCGGCGGCAGCCGTTGCAGGATCGCGTTGACGGTCGTCAGCAGCACGGTTGGGGCCTTGCGCCGTCCGACCGAAAGCTTCGCCAGCGTCGCGATGCGGTGCGCGACGATTTCGGTATTGGGACCGATGCGGTCATAGGGCACCGTATCCCAGGCGGGAAAGGAGAGGACGCGGACCTCGGGCGTGAAGAACGCCAGCCCGGCTTCCAGTTCCGCCAGACGGCGATCGTCCCGGGCGACATGCAGGACGATGCCGGGTTGCTTCTCATTGTCGACCGGAATTTCGCGGACGAGTTGGCCCAGCACCCAGGCTTCCATGCCCTCGGGCACGCCGCCCAGTTGCACGTCGCGCGCGAGCGCCGCTTCTGTCTTGTTCTGCATCGCCACCAGTTTGCGGATCTAGCCCGCGCTCAGAATTCCAATTGATACCCATCAGCGGCAACCGCCCGGTCAGTCGAAACCGCCAAGCCGGCGCACTTCGGCGACCAGCGCCGACATGCCTGTGTCTTTGACCGGCTCGCCCTTCATCACCCAGTCATAAAGCTGCGGCTCGGGGAGCGCCAGAAACTGTTCGAACAGCGTCATTTCGTCCGGGCTCATGTCCGCGATCCGCGCCGCCGCATAGCGGCCCATCACGATGTCGAGTTCCTTGGTGCCGCGATGCTGCGCCCTGTAGATCGCCCTGCGGCGGCGCATCTCCATGTCGTCCATGCTTCGAAACCCTTGTTTTGAACCTCGGGCAGCCCCAAGCCCCCAGCAACGCGGCTTCGCGACCTATCGACAGTTATTCCACACCCTGAAACTGCGCCGTTCGAGAGCCGTGGTATAAAGCCCGCCCGCCGTTCTGCAAAGCGCGGCCCGGAATGCCCAGGTCCGAAAGCCGGGGTCTTCAAAGGCGCAGGCCGGAAAATGGGGGCACCCGCAGAATTATTCGCACTCCGCTGCCACGTGCGTAACCAGAGGTCCAAGGAAAATTGCGTCCGAGCCTTTTGACACCGCTGTTCGCACCCGCCCAGAGCCTCACCGGCATCGGGCCGCGCCTCGTCGTGCTGCTCGGAAAAGCACTGTCGCTTCCCCCCAACGTTACGCAAGCCCGCATCATCGATCTGCTTTGGCACCTGCCAACCGGCGTCATCGACCGCCGCGCCGAGCCGAGCATCGCGCATGCTGCACCTGGCAGCATCGTCACTCTGTTGGTGCGTGTCCTGAAGCACCGGCCGTCCCCGCGCGGCAACGCCAAGGCACCCTATAAGGTCGCCTGCGAAGACGACACCGGCAAACTCGATATCGTCTTCTTCCACGCCGACCGCCGCTTCGTCGAAGCCCAGTTGCCGACCGGAGAAGAGCGTTTCATCTCGGGGCGCATCGAGCAGTACGGCGAAAAGCTGCAGATGACCCACCCCGACTATATCGTGCCGCCGCAGTCGCGTGGCGACCTGCCGCTCATGGAACCGGTCTACGGCCTGACGGCCGGGTTATCGGGCAAGGTCCTCTACAAGGCCATCCGGCAGGCCTTGGAAAGGATCCCCGCCATGGCCGAATGGCAGGAGCCCAACTGGATGGCCGAACGCAAATGGCCGCCCTTCCATGACGCAATCAGCCACCTTCACCGCCCCGAAGAGACCTCCGACGTCTCGACCGGCAGCACCCATTGGCAGCGCCTCGCCTACGATGAGCTGCTCGCCGGCCAGATCGCGCTTGCCATCGTGCGCGCCAAACTCAAGGGCCAGCGCGGCCGCGCGATTTCCGGCGACGGGTCGATCCGCGAGAGGATCAAGGCCGCACTGCCGTTCGCGCTGACCGGCTCCCAGACCGGCGCCTTGCACGAGATCGCCGACGACATGGCCGGCCCCTGCCGCATGTTGCGCCTGCTTCAGGGCGATGTCGGCTCTGGCAAGACGGTCGTCGCCCTGATGGCGATGGCGAACGCCGTCGAGACCGGCGCACAGGCCGCCTTGATGGCGCCGACCGAAGTGCTCGCGCGCCAGCACCTGGAAACGATTGAACCGCTCGCTGCGAAAGTCGGGCTGCGCGTCGCGCTGCTGACGGGCCGCGAGAAGGGCAGGGCGCGCAAGGATATCCTGGAACTTCTCGGCTCCGGCCATCTCGACATCCTGATCGGCACGCATGCGCTTTTTCAGCCCGACGTCGTCTTCCAGGATCTCGCCCTGGCCGTCATCGACGAGCAGCACCGCTTCGGCGTGCATCAGCGTCTGGCTTTGCAGGCCAAGGGCGGCGGCGGCGGCGCCAACATGCTGGTCATGACCGCGACGCCCATTCCGCGTACGCTTCTGATGACGCATTTCGGCGATCTCGATGTCTCGCGGCTGACCGAGAAACCGCCGGGCCGCAAGCCGATCGTCACCAAGACGCTGCCCGTCGACGGCATGGAGCGGCTGATCGAACGCCTCAAGGCACAATTCGAGGAAGGCGCCCAGGTTTACTGGGTCTGCCCGCTGATCGAGAGCAGCGCCAAAAGCGAATTGGCCGCCGCCGAGGAACGCGCAGCCCACCTCGCGCAGATTTTCGGAGGCGATTCAGTCGGCCTGCTTCACGGCGCCATGGCGGGCACGGCCAAGGACGAAGTGATGGCGCGGTTCTCCGAGAACAAACTGAAGATCCTCGTCGCGACGACGGTGATCGAGGTCGGCGTCAACGTGCCCAACGCCAACATCATGGTGATCGAGCACGCCGAACGCTTCGGCCTTGCCCAGTTGCATCAGCTGCGTGGCCGCGTCGGCCGCGGCGACCGCCAGTCCTACTGCATGCTGCTCTATAAGTCGCCGCTCGGCGAAGTCGCCTCCGCACGCCTGCAGATGATGGAGCGTACCGAAGACGGCTTCGAAATCGCCGAAAAGGATCTCGAACTTCGCGGCGGTGGTGAAGTGCTCGGCGCACGCCAGAGCGGACTTCCCGAATACCGCGTCGCCAACGTGCCGAATTTCGAAGACCTGCTGGCTGCCGCTCACGACGACGCGCGCCTCCTGCTTGCCACCGATCCCGACCTCGACAGCCCGCGCGGCAATGCGATCCGCACGCTGCTCTATCTGTTCGAGTGCGACGAAGCCGTCCGCCTGTTCCGCGCCGCGTGACCCAGCACGGCGGCCCTCCCCAACGCAATGTCGACTTTGCATCCCGCAACGTCATGTTCCCGGCGGAACAGAACTGAATGCATTTCCCTGGCAAACGAGACTTGCCGAAACCACCCGCTCGGCGTCGGGCGTCACCGCTGTCCCCGCAGCCTCCAGTCACAGGGAACGACAAAAATGAAATCGAGTTTCGCCGCCCTCTTCGCCCTTCTCGCCGCCGCTCTCGTCTTCTTCACCCTCGCCCCCGCTCACGCGGCGATGACCGGGCTATACAGCGCCGCCGCCAGGAACGGTGCCGCAATCGTCCAGAAGACCGCCGGCAAAAGCCGCCGCGCCATGCTGTCCGGCGGTCTCGCCTACGGCCTCGCCGTCGCATCCGAATTCACCGCCGGCAAGAACTCCAGCGACTACTCGACCAAGGGCCGCGAAATCGGCCGCGCGAAGGGTTGCCCGCCCGGTACGCAAGCCAAGAGTGCAACCGGAACCTGCTTCTGGAAGAATGACGACGGCAGCTACATTTTCGGCAACTGAGTGACGCCTGCTGTACCGAAACGCCCGGACGGGTCGCCGGTCCCTGCCGGGCGTTCGCGACGCTGCCGCCTATCGGCCGCGATTGGCAATGGACCCGGTTCGCCCCTCCTGGGTAATCTCGCCGGACGATCAGCCTCCAATCCGGGAAAACCCACATGCTCTATCTCGCCGCCAAGGCCATTCTCTCCGGCATCATTATCGCCATCGTCTCGGAAGTCGCTAAACGCAGCCCCGGCCTTGGCGCGCTCATCGCTTCGCTGCCGCTCGTCTCGATCCTCGCCATGATCTGGCTGTGGCGCGACACATCAGACACGACGCGGATCGCCAACCACGCCGAAGCAACCTTCTGGCTGGTCCTGCCGACGATGCCGATGTTCCTCGTGCTGCCGTGGCTGCTGCGGCAGGGAACCGGCTTCTGGCTTGCACTCGGCGTCTCGTGCCTGATGACGGTTGCGCTCTACCTGTTGACCCTTTGGCTCCTGCCCAGGCTCGGCATTTCGATCTGATGTCCTCCCCGGACAATGGGGCCCGCCTTGTGAGAAAGTCCGCGATTAGACCGCCGCCCAAGCCGACGGCTATTTCCGCGGCGGGACGGTGAGCCACCCCTTGCGCCAGGAATAAAACAACAGCCCTGCTGCCGAGGCCGTCATCAACAGCAGAGCGAATGGGTAACCGAAGTACCAGCCAAGCTCCGGCATGTTCCACGGCGACGCGCTGCGGTCGAAATTCATCCCGTACAGACTGGCAATGAAACTCAGCGGCATGAACACCGTCGCCACGATCGTCAGCGTCTTCATGACCTCGTTCAGCTTGACGCTGACGCTGGAAATATAGACGTCGATCAGGCTCGACGCGACCTCGCGATAGGTTTCGATGATGTCCATCAGCTGGATCGTATGGTCATAGCAGTCGCGCAGGAACGGACGCGTGTCGGCGCTGATCAGGGGATGCTCGTCGCGAATGAGACTGCTGATCATTTCCCTGTGCGGCCACACCGCCCGGCGAAACATCAAGAGGTCCCGCTTCATGTGGTGGAGTTCGCCCGCATGCACCGGATCGGGCTTGCGCACGACCACGTCCTCGAGATCTTCCAGCAGTTCCCCGAAGCGTTCCAGCACCGGAAAATAGGCGTCGATAATGGCGTCGATCAGCGCATAGCAAAGGTAGTCCGCCCCGACGCTGCGAATTCGGCCCTTGGATTGGCGAATCCGTTCGCGCACCGGTTCGAAGCAGTCACCGGCATCTTCCTGCAAGGTGATGAGGAAGCCATCTCCAAGAAAGAATGCAACCTGCTCGGTCTCGCCCGATCTGCTCTCGCGAAGCATCCGCGCGATCAGAAACAAATGGTCGCCGTATTCCTCCGCCTTCGGCCTCTGATGCGTATTGACCGCATCTTCGAGAGCCAGCCGGTGCAGTCCGAACTGCTCGCCGATTCGAACGATGGCATCTGCATTCCCGAGCCCCGTGACATCGATCCAGATGACGGGAAACCGAGCCCGCAGATCGGCAATCTCTTCGAGACCGGCATCGCGCTGCTCGGCGAAGGTATCAGGACCATAGGCGATGATCTTCACCTTCGTTGGACCCGATTGCCGGGGCGAGACCACCTGTCCGGGAGCCGAACCCGGCAACAGTTGGCGCTTGATCTTGATGAGCGATTTCTTCTTGCTCATAGGCTGCCGCAAACGTGTTCGCCAATCGCGATCAGCCGCTGAAACGGCGTTGCCCGGCCAATCATATTGCTATTCCTTCCCCGTCAACTCCCGCACCTTTGCCTCGTACTCCGGCACCACCATTCCCGCCGAGATGATGACCTTGGCGGCATCTTCCGCGGTCATGTCGAGGATCGTGACCTTGTCGCGCGGCACGAAACAGATGAACCCTGTCGGCGGCACCACCCCCGTCGGCATGAACACTCCGACGAGTTGCTTGCTGCCATCCCCGGCCTTGGCGTTGATCTCGCCTGTCGCCTCGCTGGTGACAAACACGATCGACCACAAACCCTTGGACGGGAACTCGACAAGACCGACCTTCTGGAAGCTCTGGTTCGTCCCCGCCGTCGAGATGACGCCCTCGAACACCTGTTTCAGGGCCCGGTAGACGTTCCGCACGATCGGCATGCCCTCGAGCATCATCTCGCCCGCCGAGATCAGCGACCGGCCTAGCAGGTTTGCCGCCAGCGCCCCGATCAGCATCAGCCCCACGACACCGAACATCAAGCCGATGCCGGGCACCGCGAATGGCAAATAGGTTTCGGGCAGGTAGCGGTCGGGTATGAAGGGTTTGATGTAGGTATCGACGACGTGGATGAACGTCCAGACGATGTAGATCGTGATCGTCACCGGCCCGACGATGATGAGACCTGTCAGGAAATAGTTTCTTAGCCGCGCGCCCAGATGCGAAGTGAAACCGCGTTTCGGCTCAGGCGCGAACGGACCGGGTAGGTCGCCGGAATGATCGTCCTTGCCCTTGGGAGGATCGTCGGAATTGCCGTTGTCCTTGGCCATCGATTGCCCGCTCTCAGACGCCCGCCGTCCACATCTAGAGCAACATCCGATCTGACGGAAGCGCCGAAGTCGATTCCTGGGTTGGATGTTGCTCTAGAATCAAAATGCTAGAGCATCTCTTTCCGACCATCCGATCGCGAGAAGCGATCGCGTATGGCCGAACAATGCTCTAGCCACGATGGCACGGGAGCGGCCCGCTCCGACCCCCGACTTTCGTTTGAGGAACCCAGGATGCGACGCCAGCGCTACTTCTTGACCACCAGGCAATCGTAGCCGTCCGCCTTCAGCACCTTGCAGACCTTTTCCGTTTCGCTGGTCTGCGCGAAGGGCCCGACGTTCACCTGGTAGAACGTCCCCATATTGCCGAAGACGGTCTCGCTGATGTCGGGGACGCGCGCGCCGAGTGGCCCGGAATGCTTCTGTTTGAGTTGGGCGGCAAGCCGCTGGGCTTCGTCGCGGGAGCGTACGGCGGCGACCTGCAGCTTGTAGGCCCCAGCCGGATCGGCCGCGTCTGTGGCGGTCGCCGTCTTTCGCACCGCGGTTTGGCGAACCGGAGCCGCGTCGGCTTTCGCAACGCTCACCGACGTTTCGCTGGTCCATGCCGAGACGGCCGAAGTTGCGCCCCCCTCGGTCGCCGGAGCACCGATCGACGCCGTCGAAGAAGGTGCAGTTTCCGGCGGCTGCGCAGGAGAACTGCCGCCGCTGAACAGGTTCGAGAAGAAGCTCCCGACACCCGACAACGGATTACCGGAGGCAGGTTTAGCATCTTCGGCTTCGCTTGCGACCTCGGGAGCCTTGGCGACCCGCGTTGCAAACCCCGTTGCGGGCGCAGCTCCGTTGGATTTCGGCGCAGCCGCAACGTCGGCCGGCTTTGCTGGCGCACTTGCGGTCGCCGGCACGCCGGGCGCCTGCGCAGTCGGTGAAGGGGTCCCGATGCTCGTGCCGGGCGGTCCGGGATCCTGGACGCCGACCGCCTCATAAGCCTTGCCCCGCGCTTCAAGCGCGGTCTGCTGCTCTTCCGGCGACAACCCGCCCTTCATCCACACAGCATTTGTCAGGTCGGCAATCGCTTGTGCCGATTTGCCCGAACGCTGATAGGCAAGCCCGCGATAATAGAACGCCTTGGCGAGGTCCTGCGAAGACAGCCCGCCGGCTGACACGGCACTCGATAGCGTCGCCGCGGCCTTGTCCATCTTGCCGGATTCGTAGGCTTTGATGCCCTCGATCACGGTCTTGCGCCCGTCTGCGGGTTTCGCCTTGGTCTTCGTTTTGGTGGTCTGCGCGACCGCCAGGCTATGCGGCCCGACAGGCAACGCCAACGCCAGCGCGCCTGCTGCAAGCAACAGGCAAAAGCGGGACAACGGTCCGACTGCGGGCGTCATCGCGAGACATCTCCTGAATTAAGAACGGAACCGGATGCTGGGACATGTTTCCGGCAAAACCACGATGGAGCGTAGTAAATGCTAGAAGATTCGGCAAATATGAGGACCGAATCGCCATAAATGCAACAAACCGCGCAATTTATTCGACGGTAACCGACTTGGCCAGGTTGCGCGGCTGGTCGACGTCCGTCCCCATGAACACCGCCGTATGGTAGGCGATGAGCTGGACCGGAATCGCATAGAGTAGCGGATTCGTGAAGGCATGCGCATCTGGCACCTTGATGTGCGCCAGCAGTTCGCAGCCCGCCGCATCCGGCTTCCCATTTGAAATCAGCACGATCTGCCCACCGCGCGCGGCCACCTCCTGCACGTTCGACACGGTCTTCTCGCTGAGGCCATCTTCGGGAGCCACGACGATAACGGGAACATTCTCGTCAATCAGCGCGATAGGCCCGTGCTTGAGTTCGCCGGCCGCATACCCTTCCGCGTGAATGTAGGAGATTTCCTTGAGCTTCAGCGCGCCTTCGAGGGCCAGCGGGAAGTTGATGCCGCGCCCCAGATAGAGTACGTCGCGCGCCTTCGAGAGATCGTGGGCAAGTTTCTCGTAGGGGCGTTCGTCGGCAACCATTTCGGCGATATGCCGCGGAACTTCGAGGAGCCCTTTGACGAGTTCCTGTTCGAGTTCCGCCGAGATCGTTCCGCGCGCGCGCCCGAGCGCCAGCGCCAGACTGGCGAGAGCCGCCAACTGGCAGGTGAACGCCTTCGTCGAGGCAACCCCGATTTCAGGTCCCGCCAGCGTCTGCAATACGACATCGGACTCGCGCGCGATCGAGGACGTGCGAACGTTGACGATTGAAGCGATGCGCTGACCCTGCTCCTTGCAGTACCGCAGCACGGCGAGCGTGTCGGCGGTTTCCCCCGACTGCGAAATGAACAGCGCCAGCCCGTTTTCGGGAAGCGGCGGTTCGCGGTACCGCATTTCCGAAGCGACATCGACTTCGACTGCAACCCGCGCATAGCGCTCGATCCAGTACTTGCCGACGAGACCAGCGTAATAGGCCGTTCCGCAGGCCGAGATGGTGACGCGCGAAAGGGCGCTGAGATCGATCCCGAGGTCGGGGAAGTTGACCTTGCCTTCCGCCATGTCGATGTAATGGGCCAGCGTGTGGCTGATCACCTCGGGCTGCTCATGGATTTCTTTCGCCATGAAGTGGCGGTGGTTGCCCTTGTCGACCAGAAGCGAACTCGCCTGCGACTTGACCGCGGTACGCTTCACCGGTTGCCCGGCTGCATCGAAGATCTCCGCGCCGAGCCGGCGCAACACGGCCATGTCACCTTCTTCGAGATAGGTGATCTCGCTCGTGAAAGGAGCCAGCGCAATGGCATCCGAGCCAAGGTACATGGCGTCTTCGCCATGCCCGATCGCCAGCGGGCTGCCGCGCCGCGCCGCGATCATCAAGTCGTCGTGACCGGCAAAAATGATCCCCAGCGCAAACGCACCTTCAAGCTGCGGCAGCGCCGCCTTGACGGCCGCCACAGGATCGCCGCGGCGGTTGAATTCCTCGGTGATGAGATGCACGACCGCTTCCGTATCGGTATCGCTGTCGAAAACGTGGCCCTTGGCCTTGAGGTCCTCGCGCAGCGCCCGGAAATTCTCGATAATCCCATTGTGGACCACCGACACGCGCTCCGACATATGCGGATGCGCATTCGTTTCGGTCGGCTTGCCATGCGTCGCCCATCGCGTATGGCCGATCCCGGTCAGCCCCTTCAACGGGTCTTCTGCGATCCGCTGTTCCAGGTTGCGCAGCTTGCCTTCGGCCCGGCGCCGCCCCAGATGCCCGTTCTCGACCGTCGCGATCCCGGCGGAATCATAGCCGCGATATTCAAGGCGCCGCAGCGCGTCGACGAGATCACCCGAAACGGGATGAGTACCGAGGATTCCGACGATGCCGCACATGCCGCTTTGAATTCCCTTGCTGAACTTCGGCCGCTGAGCGACCCGCTCGATCGATACTGCGCGAAGCCGATTCGGCCAACCCACGTTGTATTACTAACCCGGCAGTACGCGAAGGGTCGGACTGGCCGTTCCGATGCTCTATCTCACGCTCGTTGCGGTCAACCTGAGCAAATAGCGTGCCGTTTAACCCGTTCAACGCTTTTTCTGCGCTGCCATTTTGATGCGGTATTGCGCCGCCCATTGCGGCTTTTCGGTCTGCTCGGCACGCTCGATGGCCAGCGCATCGGCGGCAACATCGCGGGTAATCGTGCTTCCGGCCGCAACGTAGGCCCCAGCGCCGATTCTGACCGGCGCGACGAGGGCCGAATTCGAGCCGATGAACACGCCTGCGCCGACATCGCAAAGGTTCTTGTTGAAGCCGTCGTAATTGCAGAAGATCGTGCCTGCCCCGATGTTGGCGCCCGCTCCGACACGCGCATCCCCCACATAGCTCAGGTGATTGGCTTTGGCGCCGTCTTCCATCGTGGCGTTTTTGACCTCGACGAAGTTGCCGATATGGACATCACGTCCGATTGTTGTCCCTGGCCGCAGCCGCGCGAACGGCCCGACCGTGGCGCCTTCGGCGATCCGCAGGCCGGCGCGTGATTTGCCATCGATACCCTCAAGATAGCAGTTGGCGCGAATGTGGACATCATCCTCGATCGTGACACCGGGTCCAAAAAACACGTTGGGCTCGACGACCACGTCACGGCCGAAAGCGGTATCGTAGGCGAGCCACACCGTCTCGGGCGCCACCATCGTCACCCCCGCTGCCATCGCTACCGCACGTGCCCGCCGCTGCCAGATTGCTTCGGCGGTCGCCAGCTGGTCCCGCGAATTGACGCCGAGCACTTCATCTTCCGCACACGTCACCACGCTGCTGCGAAGACCATCGCCGCGCGCGATCTCGACCGCGTCGGTCAGGTAGAATTCGCCCTTGGCGTTGTTGTTGCCGATGCGCTCCAGGAGACCGGCAAGATCGTCGACGCGAAAGCCGATTACGCCTGAGTTGCAGAGCCGGACTAGAAGTTCCGCGGGACTGGCATCTTTGTGCTCGCGGATCGCCAGCAGGGCGCCATCGCTTCCCGTCAGGAGACGCCCATAGCCCGTCGGATCGGCGGCTACGAAACCGAGCACGCAGACACCGGCCCCTTCGTCGAGCTGGCGGCGCATCGCTTCAAGCGACGGTCTGCGCGTCAGCGGCGTATCGGCATACAGCACCAGAACATCGCCGGAGTGGGCGGCAATGGCTTCGCGCGCGGCGAGAACCGCGTCCCCCGTCCCCCTTTGTTCGCGCTGCTCGTAAATTTTTGCTTCCGGCGCCCAAGCCCGCACCTCGGCCCGTACATCGTCCATGTCAGGGCCGACCACGACGGCGATACCATGCGCGCCGAGATCCGCCGAAAGCGCCAGGACGTGTGCCAGCATCGAGCGGCCGGCAACCGCGTGCAGCACCTTTGGCCGCGCCGATTTCATCCGCGTCCCCTTGCCGGCGGCAAGGATCACGATCAACAGGGGGCGGTCGCTCATGTCGGCACTCCGTCTTCGTTCTGCCTGTCTGGTCGCCCGTGCCGCACCAGGCCGCATCGACCAGAATCGTTCAATGTGAGGTTCTTATACCGGCAACTCCCTTACCCCCCGATGCACATTCGCGCAAAGCCCCGCAGCGCTCGTTTCAACGCTGCCGACGCCTGTCCGGCACTGTTGCCTCGAGGAGACACATTGCAGGCGTCTCGCGAATTGAACGCATCCGGGGCGCGCAAACCGCCTCCGTCCACAGCCCCTCCACGGCTTTGCACCGCCGCAACATTGATTCGTCCGCCCGACTCAGCGGACGCTGCCCCCGTCTGTCGGCCTGCACCGGGCCAGACGCGTAGAGATCCGATGCATTTGCCGCATCCGCGGCCACGCATCGAACAGTCCCGTGATAAATCCGAACGACCGGAGCGCGTCAACGATGTCGAGTCCTGAGCCGCACAAGCAGAATCTCATCCCCGCCGGCCTGCCGCTGGCATATGTCGGCAGCTACGCCGTCGTCGGACTAGCTTCGCTCGCCTATATCAGCGTGATGATGAGCGGCCCCGGCCGCGCCACCCTCGATATCGCGGCCCCGGATCGCTTCGCCCAATCCACCGAAGCCGAGCCGCCGCAAGTCATTGCATCGACCGAAACCACCGATACCCGGCAGCCCGAAGCCGAAGCGCGCTTCGATGACACGACTGCCGTCGCCAACGACGCAGCTCCATCAGTTTCGCCGGCGACGCAGCAGCAGGCCGAACTCATCGAGCCAGCCCCGCCGTCCCCCAATATCGAGACGAAGTACGTCACCACTGAGCAGATCATTGCCTCACGACCAGGGCGGACGCCGGATGCGCAGAGCGTCGTCGCTGCCGTGACGCCGCCGCCAAATCCTGTCGCCGACCCATCCGCGACCTCGAACATCGTCACGGGCAGCATCGCCGTACCGCCGCCGCCCGAGCGCGCGCCGCCGCCGCCCGCCGTCATTCGCGCCGCCCTCAAGCCCGCGGTCGCACCAGCGCGTGCAGCCGCTGCAAATCCACCCCCGCAACGCCCCGTTGCCAAGCCCGCCGCACCCATTGACTTCGGCCCTGCCGTCGTCACCGAAGCCAAGGCACAGCCCGAAGCTGCCCCGGCGCTCGCCGTGCTGCTCGCCACCGGCTCTTCGGTGGAATCGCTGCGCCTGACCTGGAACCTGCTGCAGGAGCGTCACGCCGCGGCTCTTCTCGATCTTTCACCGCGCTATATCGTCGAGACGAACCCCGGTGCGCCGGACCGCAGTTTCGCGCTGCTCGCCGGCCCGGTCGTCTCGGCAACCGGCGTCGCCCGTGTCTGCAGCGCGCTTGTGAGCGAAGGCCTCACCTGCCGCACGCGGCCGTTCGGCGGCAATTCGCTCTGACGCGGTCAAACGCAATGCGGCCGAACAAATGCGTCCGAAGAAACTGCGCGGATACCGACCCGAAAAGCACACAAGAGCGGCCCCGATGCAACCGCTCTGATTTCGATTTCAGCGTTTCCAATCGCACGTCACAACTGCTCGTAGCCCAGTTCAAAGGCCGGCTGGCAGGCCTGGATCTGACCTTCCTTGAAGCCGAGTTTGAACCAGCGCTGCCGCTGCGCTGCCGAACCGTGCGTGAACGCATCCGGCACCACATAGCCCTGCTGGCGCCGCTGGATCATGTCGTCGCCGATTTGCCTGGCTGCGTTGAGACCTTCTTCGATGTCACCGGGTTCAAGCCGCTGCTTGAGCTGGTCGTTGCGCGCCGCCCAGACGCCTGCAAGACAGTCCGCCTGCAACTCCATGCGCACCTGAAGGCGATTGCCTTCCTCCGTGCTGCGCTGCTGCCTGGCCGCCTGCACCTTGTCGGCAATGCCCAGAACCTTCTGGATGTGGTGACCCACTTCATGGGCGATGACATAGGCCTGCGCAAAATCGCCCGGCGCTGAAAATTGCCTTTTAAGTTGATCGTAGAATGCAAGATCGATGTAGATTTTCCCGTCGAGCGGGCAGTAGAACGGCCCCATCGCAGCCTGCCCCATGCCGCAGCCCGTCGACGTTTGCCCACGGAACAAGACCAGCCTCGGTTCCGGATAGTCCTTGCCGAACGATGTGAAAACCTGCGTCCAGACATCTTCGGTATCGGCCAGAACACGCTCGACGAAAACCTTCATCTCGTCATCCGAGGCCGGAGGTTTCTGAGCGCTATCGGCCGAACCTGGAAGTCCCGGAATATCGACACCGGACCGCGGCCGGCTTCGGTCGGCCTGTTCGCTGTTGGGAAGCTGCGGGATTTCGAAACTGTTGCGCCCAGGCGATCCGCCGCCATTCATCAGCACATCGAGCGGGTTGATCCCAAAGAACAGCATGATCGCGCCAAGGATCAAGAGCGTCGTCAGCGAGAAACCGCCCCGCCCGCCGATCGGGATGCGCAAGCCGCCCCCGCGCCCGCCCCCGCGCCCGCCAAGTCCGCCGGGAAAACGAAATCCGCCTCCGCCCTGCGAGCGCCGGTCCTCGACGTTCGAGCTGCGCCGGTCCTGATCGTCATAACGCATGACGGCTCTCTCCACTGGTTCTCAACGCTGCGTTGCGCCAGCCGTTCGGCAAACTCATCGAACCCGGCCTTCTGCAGCGGCCATAGTGCATGGCCTCCGCTAGTGTCCCGTCTCCGGAGTTCGCCTCCACTCTGCGGCAACCGCTCGAGCGAACTTCGCAGACATAAGGGACACTAGAATCATAGACTTGCAAGTGTGATTCAGATTCAGAAGTTCGCTCTGAACGTAGCCGCAGGTGGTGGCGAACTTCTGAATTATCACACTAGCTGGCAAGTAGCCATCAGCGCACGACAGAACGCTCAACCTTCGTCCGCCGTTCCGACTTTTTTCAGCTGGTCGGCGGTGACGCCGTCGGCGCTCTGGCTGACGGACCCGGACCCCATCGCCGGCCTCGGCAGCATCAGCACGCTTCCCGCTTCGCCGCCCTTGGACTTCTGCGACGGCAACAACGCCTTGACCGCACGCGAAGCCGCGATCGTGCCATTGTTGGCATAGGCTTCGTGGTTCTTTTCGATTTCCTTGATTTCGTAGCGGTAGTTGACCATCAGGCCGTGCGCCTGCCGCAAACCCTTGTCCGAGGTATCGCCCAGCCAGTTGATCCGTTCCAGGCGCGCGCCGTTGCCGAGATGGAAGCGCGCCACCGGATCCACCGGCTTGTTGCGCTCGGACTTGGCACGCATGAAATAGTGCGCTGCCAATGCCAATACCGCGCCCTTGAGATCTTCGTCGTCGCCGTGACGGTCGGTCCATTCGGGATCACGCAGGTCAGACAGTATCTTGCGGTCTTCTTCGCTGATGAGTCCCTCGGTGTCGTCGCCGCGCACCCGGTCCAGCCAGCGCGCGAACAACGGCACCGGCGACAGGGTGACGAACGTTTTGAGGCTCGGCAACTCGCGCACGAGTTCTTCCACCACCTGCTTGATGAGGAAATTGCCAAACGAGATCCCTTGCAGACCCGCTTGGCAGTTGGAGATCGAATAGAATACCGCTGTCGTCGGCTCGCGCAGCGCCGCGCTCTTCCGTTCCTCGTTCAGGACCGGCGCAATCGCACCCGCGATCTCGTCGCCCAGCGCCACCTCGACAAAGATCAGCGGCTCATCGACCAGCGAAGGATGGAAGAACGCAAAGCAGCGCCGGTCGGCGGGATCGAGACGCCGGCGCAGATCTTCCCAGCCTTTGATTTCGTGCACCGCTTCGTAGGCGATGATCTTTTCCAGAATCGCCGCCGGCGTCTGCCAGTCGATCCGGCGCAACACCAGGAAGCCGCGGTTGAACCATGAATAGAGAAGGTGCCGCAGATCGTTGTCGACGGTTGCAAAAGCCGGATCGTCCTTTGGAAACCGCAAAAGGTCGCGGCGCATCGCGACGATTTCGGCTGTCGCGCCCGGCGCCAGGTTAAGCCGGCGGAAGAACTCCTGGCGCGGACTGTCGACCGCCGATTGCAGCCTGGCGAGCGCCGCGTCGCTCGGCTCGCTGACATAGTTCTCGGCGGCATCGAGCACCGCGTCGGCATCGGGCTTCAGGACAGGCGCCGCAGCCAGGTAACGGAAGAACGCGCGTTTCTCGTCGCTCCCCAGGATCTTGTAGTGGTTGAGGATTTGCTGGGCGATGGCGACGCCGGAAGCTTCCCCGCGCCCGGAGACGAGGGCATCGACAAGCGCCTGCATGCCCCGTGCGGGTTCGTCGCCGAACAGCGATTTGGGCAACAGCGCTCGGCCCTGCTCGGCCACCGTGTTGAGCAATTCCTGAAAGAAGGAGGTGTTCATTTCCGCCTCGCGATTAACCCGGTGCCGGATAGTATACGTTGAAGATGTCACACAGGCATGCCGAAATGAGCGCGCCGCCACAAGCTTTGTTTACCCTTTGTAAACCCTCACGGATCATCTTTTGTTAACAAATCGATTCGCCAAGCGTTCATCGGAGTTCCCGGTCCATGACCGATGCCCTCAGCCAGCCCATTAGGACGTCCGGCCTCAACAAGGTCAAGAACGACACCGGCCGCACGGCGTTCTGCGGCCCTTATATCCTGTCCGCATTGACCGGCTTTCCGATCAGCCGTGTCGAACGCGAGGTCAACCGCTTCCGCCGCGTTGACGACAATGCCCCTATCAAGGGCACCAGCGCCATGGAAGTGGCCGCTGCCGCAACGGAACTCGGCTGGGAAATGACGCTGCAGGACAGCTTCTGGCATCTCGAAAAGAAGGAACGCCCGACGCTGTGGAGCTGGATGCAGAAACCGCGCAATGCGTGGGTCTATTACCTGCTCGCCATCCATCGCGGCAAGGACGGTCACTGGATACTCGTCAAGGGCGTCAAGCTTTGCGACACCTATACCGACGGCAAATGGCAGTTCGTCTGCGACGGCCCCCACCGCGGCACCAGGATCATGGAGATTTACCAGCTCCGTTCGCGCGGGTAACCGAAGAGTCGTCGGCGACCGGCGCCACCGGCGAAATCCCATCCGTCTCGGCGACAGCAAGACCCTTCTTCACGAGCCGCTTCTTTGCCGCCTTGAACTGAAGTTCGAGGCCGTCGAATTCCTCATCGGAACAATTCTCGACATCGATCAACTGGACGCGCGCACGATCGACCGCATTCAGCAATTCATCGAGCTTGAGATGCAGCGCTCGCGAATCGCGGTTCTGCGTGTTCTGAATGAGGAAAACCATCAGAAACGTGACGATCGTCGTGCCTGTGTTTATGACGAGCTGCCATGTATCCGAATATTCAAACATCGGACCGGTCACCGCCCACACGACCACGACGATGAACGCAACAAAGAATGCCCAGATGCTGCCCATGGCGGTCGCAACGGCGCGCGATGCCGCCGAGAAGCTGAATTTCGATTCGTTGCTTGTTCGCGTCGCCATGATGACACCCCCGGGTAAGAAAAGCCGCGTCGCAAGCAGCAACGCGCTTCCTCGCCGGCGGTTCCATTGTGGAGGTCCGGGAAGGCGGTTATCAGTCCTTCGCGCGCTCGACGTAGCTGCCCTCGTCGAGCATCACGACAACGCGCGTTCCGGCCGCGATGTGCGGCGGCACCATGATCTTGGCGCCGTTGTCGAGCACGGCCGGCTTATAGGACGACGACGCCGTCTGACCCTTCACCACCGGATCGGCTTCGACGATTTCGTAGGACGCGCGCTGCGGCAGCGATATCGCGATCGGATTGCCCTCGTGCATCGAAAGCGTGCAGACCATGTTCTCCTTCAACCATATGCCCTGGTCGCCGACGACGTCCTTCGACACCATCACCTGATCGAAGGTTTCAGGATGCATGAAGTTGAAGCCCTGATCGTCCTCGTAGAGAAAGCCATAATCGACTTCCTCGACGAATGCCTTCTCGACCTGCTCGGTCGTGCGGTAGCGCTCGACGATCTTCACCCCGTCGGAAATCCGGCGCATCTCAAGGTGGGTCACCGGCGTGCCCTTGCCGGGATGGATGTTGTCGGCATTCATGACAACGGCCAGCGCCCCGTTGATTTCGAGCACGTTGCCCTTGCGGATCGAGCTGGCGATCACCTTAACCACGTCGTTCTCCGTTGTTGATCCAGGTCGCGGCGCGCGGAGGTATCTCCCGATTAGCGCGGTGACCGGCGGGTTCAAATTCGATTCGGCGGTTCTACTCGCTCGCGGGGCAATCGCCAAGCCCGTCGATCTGCGCTATTCCGGCCACCAGATCGATCATCAGGACGCATTGTCGCCCCCGCAATAGATTGAAGAGAGCTTCGATGTCGCCCCCTCACCCCTGGTGGAACCCTGAACGCCACGCCGATCGGCGCTCTGGCCTGCTGGCACGAAACCGCATCAAGGCCGCCATTCGCGACTGGTTCGACCAACAGGGCTTTGTCGAAATAGAGGCTGGCGCGCTCGTCACCTCGCCGGGAAACGAGACGCACCTGCAGGCATTCCGCACCGATTTGACCTGCCCGGACGGCTCCACTAAACCCCGATACCTCCACACATCCCCGGAATTCGCCGCCAAGCGGCTGATCGCTGCCGGTGAATCCAAGCTCTTCACGTTCGCCCCCGTCTTCCGCAACAGCGAGCGCGGCCCCCTCCACGCCCCCGAGTTCACTATGCTCGAATGGTACCGCGCCGGCCCGGCCGCCAATCGCTACGAAATGATCCAGAACGACTGCATGTGCCTCCTTTCCATCGCCGCTGCCGCCACAGGCCGGACCGATTGGACATGGCGCAACCGCACCTGCGAGGCCACCGCCGCCGAAGTCGTCAAAACCGTTCCTGGCCTCTTCGCCGACCTGTTCGGCATCGACCTCCAGGCCAGCTTCATCGATGCGATTCCCGACCGTGATGGCCTCGCCGCAGCCGCCTGCGGCGTTGACATTGCATGCGTCGCCGATGAAACCTGGGGCGACATCTTTTCCAAGCTGATGGTCGAAGCCGAACGGCGCTACCCGGGCCTCCCCGAACTGCGTACCCCCGACAACAAGGAGCGCCCGCTCATTCTCGATCAGTTTCCAGCCGTCATGTCTCCACTCGCCCGGCCATTGCCTTGCGACCCGCGGTTCGCCGGGCGCTTCGAGGTCTTTGCCGCAGGCATCGAACTCGCCAACGGGTTTGCCGAGAATACCGACGCCGAACAGGTTCGCCGCGGGCTCGACGCCGAAATGGCCGAAAAGCAGCGCCTCTATGGTGAACGCTATCCCGTCGACGACGACTTCATCGCGGCGTTGTCCATGATGCCGTCAGGAACCGCAGGCTGCGCCCTCGGTTTCGACCGCCTCGTCATGCTGGCAACCGGCGCAACCCATATCGACCAAATAATCTGGACACCGATTCCGCAATGACCAACATGCTGCCAAGAACCCTGCACACACTGCCAGAACTCAATGCCGCCGGACTTATCTCCGACAACGAGGCGACCGGCTTGCGCGAAGTGGCGGCTCGCTACGCCGTCGCCGTGACCCAGCCGATGGCGGCCCTCATCGATTCCGGCGATCCCGCCGACCCGATGGCCCGCCAGTTCATCCCGTCGCTCGCCGAACTCGACCGCCGGCCCGGCGAACGCGACGACCCGATCGGCGATTACGACCGGAGCCCCGTGCGCGGCATTGTCCATCGCTATCCCGATCGCGTCCTGCTGAAAGCCGTCGGCGTCTGCCCGGTCTACTGCCGCTTCTGCTTCCGCCGCGAAATGGTCGGCCCGCAGCACGACGCCAACCTCAGCGACAGCGAACTCGACATCGCCCTGGGCTACATCGCCGCGCATCCCGAGATCTGGGAAGTCATAATAACCGGCGGCGATCCGTTGATCCTGTCGCCGCGCCGCATCCGGGAACTGGCTGCACGTCTGTCCGGGATCACCCACGTCAAGGTTATCCGCTGGCACACGCGCGTTCCGGCTGTCGCCCCGCAGACAATCACCGATGAACTGGCAGCAGCCCTCGCATCCTCGCGCCAGCCCACCTACGTCGCCCTGCACGCCAACCACCCCAAGGAATTGACGGACGCGGCCCGCGCCGCCTGCCGCCGTCTCGCACAGGCAGGCATTTCACTCGTCAGCCAGACTGTCCTCCTGCGCGGCGTCAACGACGACGCCGACACATTGGAAGCCCTGATGCGCGGCTTTGTCGAGACCGGCATCAAACCCTATTACCTGCACCATCCCGACCTGGCGCCCGGCACCGGGCATTTCCGCGTCGCGATTGAAACCGGCCAGCAGATCATGCGCGAACTTCGCCAGCGCCTATCCGGTCTCGCTATGCCAACCTACGTCCTCGACATTCCAGGTGCCCACGGCAAAGTACCCGCCGGCCCACAGTACCTTCACCGCGACGACAGCGACGGGATCACTTACTCCGCTATCGACCGCGTCGGTGAAGTCCACGCCTACCCTGACAGATCTTGAGCGCGGACGGGGCGAACTGATGGTCAACGATGCGGCGACCTCGACAAACAGATTATCGTCGTCTCCGCGCAGGCGGCGACCCAGACCAGTCGAACGTTGCACACCACCAACCTTACCCCGGCGTTATGGCGCAGCCGCGCAGCAAAAGTGGCCGGGACCCAGGCACGTGACCGGCAACCACCGACAGCGCCTCATCGCGCCGGTCCTGATAATCCTGATGATCGCAATTCTTCAGGCGACCTCGGCGAGCGCCAGTGACTGCCCACCTGCACCAGCTCCGATCCGCGATCTCGATCTCGCGCGCTATTACTCCGACAAAGCCGGCACCGAGATCGACGAAACCAAACGCGCAGCCAATAGCGCCGCCGCCGCTCCGCTGAAAAGTTTCATCACCGAACTCGCCGAAGGCGCCGACCGCGTCTGGCGGACTTCGCAGCCCGACGCCGCCGCAGCCGCCTGCCCGTTGTTCTGGCTCGCGCACTGGGCGAAGGCGAATGCCCTTCTTGGCAGCATGGCGTCAAAGCAGGCCGACTACGAGCGCAACTGGGCACTTGCCGGCCTCGCCATCTCATATGTGAAGCTCCAGGCTTTCGCGACGGCAGAACAGCGCCGGGCAATCGACCCCTGGCTGATCCGGCTTGCCGACCAGTGCCGCGCGTTCTTCGATGATCCCGCCCGCAAGCGTAACAATCACTGGTACTGGCTCGGCCTCGGATTGGCGGCGGTCGGACTGGCGACAGGAAGCGAACGCCACTGGGAGGAAGCCCGCCGGATCATGCAAGATGCCGCAAAAGACATTCAGTCAAACGGCACGCTGCCAATGGAACTGCAACGCGGGAAGCGCGCACTGCACTACCACAACTTCTCCGCCCAGCCGCTGTTCGTGATGACCGAACTTGCCCGCACCAAAGGAGAAGACTGGGCCAGCTTCAACGATGGCGCATTTCATCGCTTGGCGGGCCTGCTTTACAACGTTGCCACCTGCGGAGACCGTTTCGGCGGCCGCGAAAGTTTCGAAGCGCAGACCGGCACAGCCGAACAGGAGCCCACCGAAGAAAGGCAATTTCAAAAGGCTTGGGGCGCGCAATATTTGAAGCGCTATCCAGAATCGAAGTTCTGCATGTCATCGTCCGGACCAGCCATCAGCGCCGACCTTCGCAAACGCCCCTCCAACTTCCACCGCCTCGGCGGCGACCTCGGCGCGCTCGTCCGCGCTCTCGACCTAAACCGCAAATGATCGTCATGGCCTCACAAACATCCGCCCCGCATACCCCAACCCCGCATTCCCCAACCATGTCCCATTCCGCTAACGAGCCGAAATCTGATCATACCGATCCTCAACCTATCCTTGCGAACGTCATTGCCGCGCAGGCGGGAACCCAATCAAGCCTGTTCAATCCTCGAGATCATCACATCCCAATAGACAGTCTTTCTCGACGCACACCGGCATCACCACCCCCCCGCAGCCTCGTCACCACCTTCACCACACTTGCCCTGGCCGCAGCCCTCTCCGCCATCGCTGCCCGCGCCGAACCGGCTTCCGACATCCTGCCGATCTGGCGCGAGGTATTCGCCCGCCCCGACACCAGCCACGGCGCAATTCCGGCCCCAGCCACCAACCCGCTCACGCCCGCAAAAATCGCGCTCGGCAAAAAACTTTTCTTCGACACCCGACTCTCGGGAGACAACACCCGCTCGTGCGCGACCTGCCATGATCCCAAGCGCGCGTTTACCGATGGCCGTTCGCGCGCAGCCGCCCGCGATGGCAAGACGCAGCTGCCCAACACACCGCCTTTGCGTAACCTCGCCTGGGCCAAGCGCTTCTTCTGGGATGGCCGCGCCGATAGCCTCGAACAAGCGGCCCGCTTCCCCATCGAGCACCCGCAGGAGCTGGCGGGATCGTGGAGCGTTATCACAGCGGCCCTGTCGGTCGACCCCGCCGTAAGGGCAGGCTTTGAACGCGCCTTCCCTGACGACCCGGTAGCGTCGGCCGCCAATATCGCGGCGGCACTGGCAAGCTACGAGCGCACGCTCATCACCCGACCCTCGCGCTTCGACAAATTCGTTGCCGGTGACACGAAAACGCTGACCGCAACGGAACAATCGGGATTTGCGCTGTTTGTCGGCAAGGCCGGGTGCGTGACCTGCCACAACGGCTGGCGCTTCACCGACGATCGCCTGCATCGCACCGGCCGCACGCCGGAAGCGGTCAAGACACCGACACTGCGGGATCTGAAACTCACCGCCCCCTACATGCACGACGGCTCGGTGCCGACATTGTCAGGTGTTATCGCTCACTACCAAAACCTGAAGCTGGAAAATCTTGCGGTATCCCCAAGCCTCGTTCGCCCGTTGAATCTCACCGATAATGAAAAGGCAGCGCTGATTGCGTTCCTTGAATCCATCGACTGGTAAGAAACAGAATTATTGCACTGCGGCAACTGCCATGGATGCAACCAAAAATTGCTGAATGTCACCAGAGCAACTCCACTGCGCGGCCAATATCGGACATAAAATCGCAACCGATCGGCCGCATCGGAGAATGAAATTTTCATCGCTAAAAATTCAGGCGTTTACACAAGGATCGTTGTCGAATACCGTTGTGGACAAGCGATCAGGAGGCGAATTGGTTTAACGACCCAAAGCCGACCTGAACATTGATCCGAACGGAATCTGAATAGCCAAGCCTTACGATAGCGTCTCCCCCGCAGATACTACGTTTGGCGAGGCTTGCCCGGGGGGTTTCCCCTGGATAACGCTCTCGGCGGCGCCCTCCGTTGAGAGCGTTATTTTTTTGGGCCCCGTCATCCAATCAGATGGCCTTTGCCGATAAAATCCAAATAACCTCGGCGATACCTACCGGCCATGCACCAGAGCAACCCCACTGCGCAAATTGCAGCGTTCGAGACCCGGCGGCGCCTTTTTCCACAGGAAAGTTTCGCTCAGGTCCTTTGATCCAAGATAACCCATCACCTGCATTTCGTCGCCGCTCAATCTGGTGATTTCCACGTCGAATTTCTGACCTATCTCAGGGTCGAGGATCCAGCCACCATCCCACACTCCGTCCCGCACAGGCGCGGCGTCTCCGATGATTTCGGTTCCGCATGCCTCAGCCGGCGCACCTTCGCGCACCCAGACGACATGTCCGCAAAGTTTACCGCCGCACGGCTTGAATTCAATAGCCCCATCGCCGCGGTGATCGAGATAGACACCGACGGCCGGCGACTGTTCCGCCGTATTGGCAGCGACGGAAACAGCCGGCGCGACCGATCCTGAACGCTGCTCCCGGTCGCCGCCGATAGCGAGCATGGCGACCATCGTGCAGCCGATCATCGCAGCCAGATGATATGGCGATAAGTTCATTGCTTGCCCCCGCAGCCATACCGCTCAACACACCGACCATTTGGCGGCAAAGAGCATGGAACGATATGACCGTTGCCTGATGACGATGATCTCAACCCGGCTGATTCGCTACGGGGAAACGGTCAAAAACGAGGCCCGTGCCGGCGGCGCCACAGCTATCAACGAGGACATCAACAAAAGCCCGCAACGCTAACCGACAATCTCAAGGGATGTGCGCCGTCATCGTCAAGCCGGCCTGTCGCGCGGCATATTTCAGCGGCACTCCTGGCGGAGAATCCAGCCTTTTGTTTTGCAGACTTCCTGCCCGCTGACGATTTTGCATTTGCGATCCGGGATGCGCACGTAGGAACAGTAGTACCCGCCGGAAGCCTGCCCGTCGTAGCCGTGCATCGGCTTCTTGAACTTGTACTCCTGCACTTCGTACTGCTTGCCGCTCTTGGCAAGAACGACACCGTTCGTCAGCAGCAATAGGACTGCAGCTGCGGCAGAGTAGAAAGTGATCGCCCTGGTTATAGAAATTGCCATCTGACCAACCTCGTTATCTCAGTGGTCTAGAATTACATCGTGACGTCAGTAAACAGCTAGCCCCGGCCTCGATCAAGGTGAAGCCGGCCGGACGGGTGAGGAAAGATTTGCAACCAATCTCACCCGCAGATAAGAGCCGCGATCGCTGCCAGATCTGAGAGCAGCGCATCGCCGCGCACAGCCAGAAGATAGAGCGCACCGGCGACAACCGCCGCCAAAAGCGCCGTGAGTGAAAAGCGCAAGGTTCGGGGCATGCCGGCCATGACCCTGGCATGGGGGGCATGGGCACTGGCACTGGGCCGCTGGTCTTTCCTGCCGATCTCCTCGGTCTGCATCGTCATTGAAGTCTCCGTCCGCCGGCCTACTCGGCCGGTTCCGTTCTGAGCCGCGCGACCGGCCGTTCCTCGATGGGCCAGTGCAGCAGTGCTGCAATCAATCCGAGGCCGACGCAAATCCACCACATCGCATCATACGATTGCAAGCGGTCGTAAATCGCACCGCCGAGCCACACGCCGAGGAACGACCCGAGCTGGTGGGAGAAGAAGACGATACCATAAAGCATTGTCATCCATTTGGCACCGAAGAACGTCGCCACAAGGCTGGTCGTCAGCGGCACCGTCGACAGCCACAGCAGCCCCAGGATCGCGCTGAGTCCGATCACCATGGTCGGCGAAACCGGCAGGAACAGGAATCCCAGGAAGACGAACGTGCGGGCGATGTAGATCAGCGATAGTCCGATGCGTTTCGAGTAATGACGCCCCCACTGCCCGGCCATGTAGGTCCCGATCAGGTTGCCGAGCCCGACCACCATCAGACCCCACACGCCGACTTCTGCGCTGAGCCCCTGGTCGGCGACATAGGCCGGCAGGTGCGTTCCATAGAAGATCACGTGGAAGCCGCAAACGAAAAAGCCCGCGTTGAGCAGCCAGAAGCTCGGATGGCGGAAGGCTTCCCCGAGAGCCGCCTTCAGCGATTGCGGCGGCACAGCGCTCACAGCTGTGGCTGGACGCCCGCTGACCGGCCACGCCAGCAGCAGGATCAAGGACGCCGTCGCCGCCAGGACCAGCAGGCTTGTCTGCCATCCGAGCCCCGCCATCAACAGGTGCGCATAAGGCAGCGCCACCAGGATGCCGATCCCGGCGCCCATTCCGATCGATGCGATCGCCGCCGAGCGTTCCTCCGGCGCCGCCGCCCTTCCGACCGCGCCCACCACCGCATTGACGCCGGCCCCGGCAATCCCGAAGCCCATGAAAATCCCGGACAGGAACAGCACCATCTCGCTTTCTGCAGCATAGAGCAGCAACAAACCGATCGTCGTCGTCACCGCGCCGAATGCCACGACGATCCCCGTCCCGTATCGGTCCGAAACCGCCCCGGTAAACGGCGCGCTGATCCCCCAGACGAGGTTGGCGATGGCGATGGCAAGCGCAAAGGACTCACGTCCCCCGCCCAGCGACTCCGATACCGGCACGAAATAAAGACCCAGGGTCTGGCGCAGCCCCATGCCGATCGCGGCAATGGTCGCTGCGGCAAGCGTAATCACCCACAGCGGCGTCGGAGCAGATGGCTGATTGAGACTTTGCATGTGCCCGTCACAGTCCCTTGGGTGGTTTCAGCCGCTCGCATGGCCCGGGTTGCGGAATCGGGCCTCTTACGGGGTCACGCACCAGCCGTATCGCCGCTCAAGGCGAAGCTCGTCTTCAGCACGCGCCGTTCGACTTCGGCGACAACTCCACCTTCGACTGAAAGGCCGCGTCCGACAAGCTCGATGGTCAGCATCCCCGCCTCTTCGACAAAGCGCAGCAGATTGTAGCGGGCCAGCGCGTGCCGGCCCATGGCAATACGGCTCATCCCTGCGGCCGCGATCCCGACCACCGGAACCCTGCCGTGCGCTCCATCCGCCCAGACCAGCGAATTCGTATGGTTGTGACCGTGCAGCACGAGTTCGGCCCCACACCGCGCAATCACTTCTTCGAACCCGCGCGCATCGAGCAGTCCCCGGCGGCGCGGCGCCAGCGAGGCCATCGGCGGATGGTGAATCAGGATGACCCGCGCCAGCCCCTGCGCCTTCAGCTGAGCGAGAACCCGCTCGAGTGCCCCAAGTTGTTGCCCGCCCAGCAGGCCGGCGGCGACGAACGGCGGCATCGGCAGGGCCGAGTTGAGCCCGATCAGCACCACCCGGCCATGCCGCCTCACAAACGGGAAACCGTCGGCGCGCGCACCGATCCCGGCCAGGACTGCCTGGCCGAAGGCATCTGAAGCCATGTATTCGCGCCATCTGGCGACACCGGGATCGCTGTTGAGGCGCACATAGATATCATGGTTGCCGGGAACGACGCTGACCGCCTCCGGCGATCCGAGCCCCTTGAGGAAGCCCGCTGCCGCCTCCAGTTCGGCAGGCAGCCCGAGATTTATGAGATCCCCGGTCACCGCGATATGATCCACGCGATGCCCGGCCATATCCGCGATCAGCGCGTCGACAGCCGATCTCGTGAACGACAGCTTGCGCCCCCGCTGCCAATTGAGGTAGCCAAGGGTCCGTTTTACCGTCCAGTGATGTGGACCGAAACCGCCAATTGTCGGCAGGTGCAGATCCGAGATATGGGCCAGCGTCAGTCTTTCACCGCCCGCCATGCGTTTTGTCTCCTACCCCACCCGCTTTCTGCCGCGACCCTGCCGTACAATGACAACAGAGGCAGCCACAATGAGAGGCACCGGATCGACATGAAGTCCAGGGGACTTGTGACGAAAACGCTGCAATACTATTGGCGCAGCACCCGCGCCCTGACGCTTGGCGCCCAGGGTTGCGTCATCGCGGGGGACGGCAGGATTCTCCTCATTCGTCACACCTACCGGCCGGGCTGGCATTTTCCCGGCGGCGGCGTCGAAAGAAACGAAACGATCCAGACCGCGCTGGAGCGCGAGTTGTATGAGGAAGCCCGCATCGAGCTGACCGCGCCACCGGAGCTGTTCGGCCTCTATGCCAATTTCCAGTTCTTCCCCGGCGACCATATCGCACTCTTCGCCATCCGCGAGTGGCGCCAGATAGAGCAACCCAAGCCGAACCGGGAAATCGCCGCACACGGCTTCTTCGCCCCGGGCGAACTCCCAGCGGACATCCATCCGCCGACCCTGGCGCGCATCAACGAAATCACGACCGGCCTCAAGCCGGCGGACTCGTGGTCATGACAGCGAAAACAACCGGCGTGGCTGTCCCGGAGAACCAGGACACGATTGGCTGCCCGCAAGCATCCAACGCCTGCGTCCGCCCGGCCGAACAAAAGGATCTCGCCACGATAGTCGAACTGCATCGGCGTGCCTTCGGCCCCGGCCGGTTCGCGCTGACCGCCTACCGGGTTCGCGAGGGTACGCCGCCTATCTCGCGGTTCTGCAGGATTGCCGAATTGGACGGCCGCCTGATTGCCGCCGTGCGCATGACCCTGATCGAGATCGGCGG
>Ga0180009_10001194_pt1 | contig 32414 bp, 34 predicted proteins | sample OS_PC_MetaG_FD_123537 | JGI IMG/M metagenome (GOLD analysis project Ga0180009, IMG submission 123537) | Groundwater microbial communities from the Aspo Hard Rock Laboratory (HRL) deep subsurface site, Sweden - OS_PC_MetaG | ecosystem: Environmental > Aquatic > Deep subsurface > Groundwater...
CGCGTCCGACCTGGCGATGGCTGCTCGTCGTCGCGAGCGCTGCGTTGCTGTTCACGCGATTCTCGTTCATCTTCGTCCCGGTCACGCTGTTCGTATGCCTCGCGGTCCTTGAGGCGCGACGCCTGCGGGCTTGGAAGAAGCCCCTTGTCTCCGCCGCCGTCTCGATGGCGACCGTCGGCCTGCTGCTCGCGCCGTGGGTCGTCCGCAACGGCATGACGTTCGGAAGTTGGGGTGTCGCGGGCCGCACGGGCATCCAGATCGCGGCTCGGGCGTATAAGGCCGAGGCGTCCTGGTCGCGGTTCGGCGCGAGCGCATCGTCGGTCTTCGTCGGACGGACATGGCTCGCGACGCTGGTGCCTGGCGCCTCGCCCATCTTCCTCGAACAATGGAAGGATGTGTGGGCACGCGTCGCGGAGACGCGGTCCCGGGCGGATTCGGATCAGGCGGCGGACGCACTCCTGAAGGCGGAATCGATGGCGCGCATCCTCGCGACGCCCGGGACGTTCTTCCGCGCAGGACTCTGGTCCGCGGTCGACACCGGCCGTCTCCTCGCGCTTCCATCGCCCATGTCGCCGGAGTTCTCCATCGAAAGCATGTTCATCGCGCAATCCGAGGCGGGGACCGTGACGTGGAAGCATCTCGCCGTCGCGGCGTTCGCGTTCCTCCTACAGCTGCTCTGGTGGATCGGTATCGCGGCCGGCACCGTCGTTGGGTTCCGCAGGTTCGGGTTCCGCTTCGTCCCGGGTATCCTTCTGTTCGCGACCGTCGCGGCGCATCTGCCCGCGGACGATATCGTCCGCTATGCCGCGCCGATCTATCCGTGGATTGCTTTCATATTCATAATGCCGATTATTTTGAAGTCAGGTACATGGGATGCTAACGTTAATCGATTTAATGAAGAAGGCGTCTCTCGCCCCATGTACAAACGTTCAATTGATTCGAATCTCATAGAGGCGGCAAATTTGGCGTATCACGAAGCGGAGGCCGGTCTGTATGACGCCTCACATCCAGAGATCATCTGGTGCGAACGATTGCATTGGGATGATTTCGCGGTGCGACACGTCGATTCAAGACCACGTCCCATTTCCATACTGGACATCGGCGCAGGGACCGGATTTGTCGGATCGGTCTTGAAGGGTCATCTCCATCAAGGTGATCGATACGTCGCAACCGACATTTCGCCGGAGATGTTGGAGATTTTGAAGAAGAACCTCGAGGGATGTCCGTGCGATGTCACGACGGCAATCGCATCTGCGGATCGTCTCCCTTCCCCGGAGCGAGCTTTCGACATTGTCGTGGTGAACAGCGCGATGCATCATTTTCCCGACCCGGAGAAGTGCTTGGAGGAGGCGGCCCGTGTCACGAAGCCTGGTGGCATCGTCGTGGTGATGCATGAACCGAATCTCGCGTTCGCGTCGTCTCCCTTTTCGAGACTCGTCGCGAGTCTCAGCTCCGTGATTGCGGCCCGCATCGACGTGCGGAAGGGGAATGCGGTGCGTCCGGATTACACGTCCGTATTCGCGCACGTGAACGATCGCCTCATGTCCGGCGGATTCATCACGGAACCGCTGTCGCGACCTGAAATCCAAGGACTGGTGGACGTCCATTCCCCGACGGCGCGCGGCCGTTATGAGGCTGTCGGTTTCGATGTGCGGACATGGCTCGCAGGAGCGCTTTCGGGATGGAAACTAGTCCGTTTCGAAACGTACAATCATCTCGGGAAGCTGGATCCCAACGCGTTCACGTGGCGCCGTGTCATCGAACGCGTCCTTGGGACATTCCGGCCCAGGAAAGGTTCGTTGTTTTCGTTCATCGCGAGGAAACCGGGGAGATGCAACGTGTTCATGACGTGCGACACCTATCTGCCGGACATCGGCGGCGCGGAGATCCACGTATTCGAGCTGCAGAAACGTCTGAGGGAAATGGGTCACAGCGTCACGCTGTTCGTGACGAACCCGAAGCCATCGACAGAAGACGAGAGATATCCCGTCATCCGCGAACAATGGTCGCTGTCACGCACGCCCCGTCTGCTCCGGCGGATTTGGATCGCCTCGAAAGACGCCGAAATCTACCATTCGCATTATTGCCACAAGCTCGCCATGCTGACGGGCGTCGTCGCACGCGTCCGCCGCAAACCTTTCTTCATCACGTTGCACGGTCTCGGCATCCTGGATCATCCGGGGACGCCTTGGATCTACGACAAGGCCCACAGGTTCTACCGGTGGACTTCGTTGCATCTTGCGACCGGAATCATTTCGACGAGCGAGGATCTGGCGATGGTCTGTAGGCGGTATCTTCCAGATGAACGGATCCATGTCATCCCGAACGGATTGGACACGTCCGCATTCGATCCGTCCCGCATCGTACCTTCTGCGGATCCGCGGTTCTCGGACGCGTCACCTCTTATCCTCACAGTGCGTCGTCTCGTCCCGAAGAACGGCATCCATTACGCCGTTTCCGCGATGCCCCATCTCCTCCGAAGATATCCGAAGGCGAAACTCGTCATGGTCGGCGACGGGAGGATGCGGGAAGCGATTCAGGAACGGGCGCGGAGGCTTGGTGTCGAACATGCGTGCGTGTTTCTCGGGTCCGTCCCGAATCGCGAAATCGCGCCAATCGCCATGCGTGCGGACGTCGTACTCTTCCCCTCGACGGCGGAATCGACGAGCATCGCCTGCGCGGAGATGATGTCCCTCGGCAAGCGCATCGTCGCGAGCCGTGTGGGCGGCCTGATCGAATTGCTCGGCACCGACGAGGAACGCGGTTGGTTGATGAAACTGGTTCCTTGGGAGTCCTGCGACTACGATGCGCCAGACGAATTGCCCGAAGACAGGTATCGTGCGCTGGCGGATCGCGTCATGGATGCCTACACGTCGTCGGAAGGAACCCGGAAGACGGACGCGGCTCGTCGATATGCAATGGAGGAGTTGGACTGGTCCGTCATCGTCAGGAAGACCTTGGAGACGTATCGGTCTTTCCTTGCGGATAGCTGAACGGAAGACTCATGAAGCGCGTCGCGGTCCGTGAGAGGACCGCGCCCCACGCGCCGAGGAACGGGATGAAGAGGAGGTTGGTCCCGATCTGCAGGACCGTGTTCGCCATGTAGAAGGTCCAGAGGGAGCGGATGCGGTCGTGCGCCTGGAAGTAGTTCACGCCGACGATGGACGCGAGGCCGACGAGGCCGGTCGCGTAGACGATGGAGGGCAGGACCTGGCTCGCGTACTGCGGGAAGAGCCACGGCAGGACGAACGGCGCGGCCACGGCATACGCGGCGGCCGCGAAGCCCGCGAGCCCGAAGACCGTCCAGAAGTGGCGGCGTGTCGCGCGGACGAGGGAACGCGTCTCGTCGCGTCGCGAGAACCGGCGGAGCATCAGGCCTGTTATCGAGTTGATGAAGTCCTTGATCTGTTCCGGGATAAGCATGGCCACGCTGTAGTTGGCGAGCGTGCCGTAGCCGAAGAAGCGCTGGAGCAGGATTTGGTCGAGCTGGTATGCGATGGTCTGGAAAGCGCCGATGGCCGAGAGATGCGAGCCGAGCCGGAGATGCCCTTTGCCTTGGCTGCCGGCCGGTAGGGCGAGGACCTCGCGGAGGGTGTATGCGCCGCGGATGAGGATGTCGAACCCGAAGTACGCGAGGGTGATGGTGAGCAGGCCGCGGGCGTTCAGGATGACCGCGAAGAAGCACGCGGCGAACAGGATGTTGTTCACGACCGCGAGCACGACGAGCTTGCGGACGTGTTCCTTGCCGGTCAGGATGGGGCCGTACATCCCGCACAGCGAATAGATGGGGAACGCGACCGCGGCCACGAGGATGCCGAGGGCGACCGTCGTCTCTCCGTGGAGATGGCGTTCGAGCGCGGCGAGGACAAGGAGGACGGAGCCGAGCGGGGAGACGAGGGCGATGCGCTTGAGCGCGGCGCGGACGATGCCGTAGTCACCCTTCGCCACGCCGCGGATGACGCTCGCGTTGAGGCCCGACATCGAGAAGATGCCGGCGATGCCGAACATCGCGAGGACGTAGCGGAATTCGCCGAGCGTCTCGCGCGGGAGCCAGCGCGCCATGAGGAACGTCGTGGCGACGCCGCGTACGACCGCACTTAGGTGCCCGAACGACATCAATGTCAATGAGCGTCCGTAGAAGCGGACGTCGAGATGCAGGAGGGCCGTGAGCCGCGTGGCGGCGCGTCCGGCGAGTTGACGGAGACGCATGACGGAAGGTAGCGTACAATCGTTTCAACCATTCGCACAATGACCGACGAGAATAAGGCGTTCTATCGCAAGCACGCGGATACGATCTGGGCCAAGAGGTTCGACGCGCCCGATCCCATCCGCCGACACGCGCACCGCACGCAGTACGCCGCGCTCATCGACACGCTCGGCAAGGGGAGTGTCCTTGACGCCGGTTGCGGCGAAGGTGTCATCCCCATCCTGCTCGCGGAACGCGGCAGGGCGTCTGTCGGCGTGGACCTCTCGGAACCGAACATCGCCGCGGCGCGTGCGCTCGCGGCCGGACGCGGCCTCGCGCATCTCGCGACGTTCGAGGTCGGCGACGCCGAGCGTCTCCCGTTCGCCGACCGGTCGTTCGACACGGTCGTCTCGTCGCATGTGCTCGAGCATCTCCCGGATTTCGACGCCGGGTTCCGCGAACTGTGCCGCGTCGCCCGTCGCCGCGTCGTGGTCGCACTCCCGACCTGTCTCAATCTGTCGGCGGCCGCGCTCCTCGGAGGCGATCACGGGTATTGGAAGTTCTCGAAGCGTTCGTTCCTCGCGTTGCCGTGGGGCCTCCTGCGCATCATCGGCCATCTCTTCGGCGAAGGCGTGCAGGAAGGATACGCAGGTCGCGACGACCTACCGCACGTCTGGCGTTACCCATGGGTGATGCGACGATGTCTCCGTCATCCGGAGTTCGTCATGACGTCCTTCCGCGCGTCCACGTTCGTCCTCCCGTACGCCACATGGTCGCTCCCGTTCGTCCGTTGGCTCGAGCGGTATCGGAGCGCCCCGTTCCTGCGGAATTTCGGGTATGGGAGCATCGCTGTCCTTGAGAGGAAAGACCCTTGCCAGGAGGGGAAACTTCCCGTAGGGTAGGGGGACAAAAACGTATGACGCGGATCGCCATCATGGGCACAGGGATGGTCGGCGGGGCGCTTGCCCGCTATTTTCGGACCCAGCACGTCGAGCCGGCCCTGTACGACCCCCCGAAGGGACATGACGACACGTCCGCCCTCGCGGATGCGGACGTGATTTTCGTCGCGGTGCCGACGCCGTACTATTTGGACGGTTCGGGCTTCGACGAGTCGTTCCTTCGCGCTGCGCTCGATGCCATCCCGGGCGAGAGCAAGACCGTCGTCCTCAAGTCCACCATCCTCCCCGGGACGACCGGGCGGTTCCAAGCGCTGTATCCCCGGCATCGCATCCTCTTCAATCCGGAATTCCTGACCGAGACCACGGTCGACCGCGACATGCAGAACCCGAACCGGCAGATCGTCGGGTTCACGCCCGAGAGCCGCCGCGACGCGGAGCTCGTCATGGGGCTCCTGCCGCGCGCGCCGTTCGAGAAGATCGTCCCGGCAAAGGCCGCGGAGCTCGTGAAGTATTTCGGCAACGCGTTCTACGCCCTCAAGGTCACGTTCGCGAACCAGATGCACGACGTGTGCGCGAAGCTCGACGTGGACTACGACGCCGTGAAGGAATGCGCCAAGGCCGAACCGTGGATCGGGACGCATCATCTCGAGATTTTCCATAAGGGCTATCGCGGATACGGCGGGAAGTGCCTGCCCAAGGACACGCGGTCCATCATCCAGCTCGGCGAGTCGTTTGACGTCGACCTCTCCGTCCTCAAAGCGGCCGAGGCGTATAATAACGCGCTCCAGACCTCCCAGGGCATCGACATACAGTGGGAGGAGGGAAGCCCACGGAAAGAACGTCAATCAGATTGTCATTCCCGTGAAGACGGGAATCCAGAACTGTCTCCGAAATCGGATGGATTCCCGCCTGCGCGGGAATGACAGAACATATGTCCCTGTATCTCATCCCCGGCGGTGCCGGATTCATCGGCAGCAACATCGCGGAAGCGCTCCTCAAGGAGGGTCATCGCGTGCGCATCCTCGACAACTTCTCGACCGGGAAGCGCTCGAACGTGCCCGCGGACGCGGAGCTGTTCGAACTGGACTTCACGGATCTCGCCTCCATTCGTCCCGCGTTCGAGGGCGTGGATGGCGTGTTCCTCACGGGCGCCTTGCCGCGTATCCCGTATTCCATCGACCACCCGGTCGAGTCCGCGCAGGCGAACGTCTTCGGCACGCTCAATGTCCTGGTCGCGGCGCGCGACGCCAAGGTGAAGCGGGTCGTGTATTCCGCGTCGTCGTCCGCGTACGGCGGGCAGGAGACGTTGCCGCTCCATCCGGACATGCCGGCGAACCCGCTGAACCCGTACGCCCTGCATAAGTACATCGGGGAGAAGAACGCGGAGCACTTCGCCAAGTTCTACGGCCTCGAGACCGTCTCGTTGCGGTATTTCAACGTCTATGGCCCGCGCATGGCGGACGAGGGTGCCTACGTCACGGTCATCTCGCATTTCGTGCGCCAGAAGAAAGCCGGCGCGTCGCTGACCGTCCATGGCGACGGGGAACAGACACGTGACTTTACGCATGTCGCGGACGTGGTGCGCGCGAACATGCTCGCGATGGCATCGCCGAGGGTCGGGAAGGGCGAGGTCGTGAACGTCGGTGCCGGGCAGAATTTTTCCATCAATCACATCGCGGCCATCGTGGGCGGTCCCGTCGAATATCATCCGGGCCGCGTGGGCGAAGCGCGCCACACCCGCGCGGACATCACGCGGACGAAGGAGCTGCTCGAGTGGGAGCCGACCGTCGAATTCGAGGAGGGACTCCGGGAGTATCTTCGGTCACAGGGCATTGAGCCGGGGGGATGACGGAGAGCGCGTAGGGGCGCATGGTAATGCGCCTCGGGTCGATATCAGAAAGGGCGCATTACCATGCGCCCCTACAGGAATCCAAGTTTTTTCGTCTATGTCCCTTTCCTTCGCAGCACGATGCCGACGGTTCGCAGGAGGATGGCGATGTCCAAGAAGAGGGATCGGTGTTTGATGTAATAGAGGTCGTACTGGAGCTTCTGGAGATTGTCCTCGACCGTGCCTGCATAGGGGAACTTGATCTGCGCCCATCCGGTGAGGCCGGGTCGCGTGAGGTGGCGGAGAGCATAGTACGGCATCTGTAGCACAAGCGCTTCGACGAACTCGGGACGTTCAGGTCGCGGGCCGATGAGGGACATCTCGCCCTTAAGCACGTTCCAGATCTGCGGGAGCTCGTCGATGCGCGTCTTGCGGAGGAACGCGCCGACGCGGGTGATGCGCGGGTCGCTCTCCGTGGCCCATTGGGGCTGCCCGTCCGCCTCCGCATCTTGCCGCATCGTCCTGTATTTCCAGATGCGGAACGGCTTTCCCATCTTGCCGACGCGGACCTGCGAGTAGAGCACGGAGCCTTTGGACGAAAGCTTGATGGCGAGCGCGACGAACGGATAGCAGGCGAGCGCGACGAGGCCGATGGGGACGGCGAGGATGATGTCGACGATGCGTTTCATGGTCTCGTACCACGTCTTTTCGTTCTCGCGGAGGTGCTCGAGGAACCAGGTTTCGGAGACGTATTCAAGCGGCACACGGCCGGTCAGCGCCTCTTCGAGGGCCGTGCGGTCCACGAGTTCGACCGGGGTGAAGATGGTTCGGTACAGCGCATCGCGCAGCTTCGGCACGTCGTCCGGTCGATGGCCCAGCAGGATGGTATGGATGCGATGCTCCACGATGATGCGGTCGAGAGAATCTACCGAGAGGTGCCACGTGATACGTTCGTCGTCGAAGCGCGTGCCCGGGTAGGTCTCCACCACGGCGGCGAGTTCGAGACCGCTGGACGAACGTTCGAGGAGCAAGCGCGCCTTGGCCGCATCCGCGCCGGAGCCGACGAACAGGACACGGTTCCGGAATATCGAATTGGTCAGGAACCGGTTGTAGGCGAGGCGCCAGCCGTAGCCAAGCAAGAGCACGATCGCGAAATAGAGGAAGAGGTTGGTGCGCGGCTCGATGCCGAAGACCGGCACGAGATAGAAGAAGGCAAGCGCGACCGCGAGGTTGGCGATCATCCCCTCCAGATACAGCCGGAAGAAGTGGACGCCGTTCTTGAGGACGTTCAGGTCGTACAGCCCCGCGATGTAGGAACCGACAATCCAAAGTAGGCTGACGATGCCGAAGGGGATGGCATGGAAGTCCCAGATGCGCCGCTCCACCACGCCGTAGCGCAACAGTAATGTCAGCAGGAGGGACGCCTGGAAGATAAGGAGGTCGCCCGTGACGAGCACGAGGCGTTTGACCCGCAGGCCGGATCGGAACATATCGCGGCCATCCTGGCATGAAATCGTGGTTTTGGGTAGGGGGGAGGCGGTCGCGTGAGCCGCGGTCGCGTGTTAGAATCGTCCGATATGGCATCAGTCGTGTCGCGTGCGATCGAGACGCTGCATCGGGAGTGGTACTCGGTCTTCAAGTTCCTCGTGGTTGGTGGGACGACCGTCGGGATGAAACTCGGCCTCTATGCGCTCCTCTCGCGCGTGTTTTGGACTGGCGGGCCGAGATGGGTCGAGAATATCCTCGCGCTGTCCGTCGCCACCATCTTCAACTACCTGTTCCATCGCCACTGGACGTTCAGCCATCTTGCCGCCGCGCCCGGGTCGACGGCGCGGTACCTCATCGTCCTCGTCTTCGGCAACGCGCTGGACGCCTCGTTGTTCTATGTCGGTCACGAGATCTTCCGGCTCTATGACTTTTTCCTGATCATCGGCATCAGTGCGATCATCCCGTTCTTCACGTTCGTCATCCATCGGGTCTTCACGTTCCATCCGGACCCCTACCGACGTAAGCCGGACGTGGTACAATCGGCCTGACATATGTCCGAACAGATTTTCGAGCGGCGCAACGTCTTGGTCACGGGAGGAGCGGGTTTCATCGGCTCCTATCTCTGCGACCGCCTCGTGAAAGACGCGAACGTCATCTGCGTCGACAACTTCATCACGAGCAACGAGGCGAACATCGACCACCTCCTGCAGGACCCGCACTTCGAGTTCATCAACCACGACATCACGGGGCCTATCGACCCGCTCGCGTTCCCCGAGCTCGAGCGCTTCAAGGTCCGATTTCAGGGCATTCAGGAGATCTATCACCTCGCGTGCCCCATCTCGAAGCGGCATTTCGACGACTTCAAGATCGCGACCATCCTCACCAACTCCATCGGCGTCAAGAACGTGCTCGATCTCGCGGTCGCACATCACGCGAAGGTGCTCTACGCCTCGTCGAGCGTCCTCTATGGGCTGCGCGTGAACGGCGAGCATGCGCGCGAGACCGACGCCTGCCGGCTGGACCATCTCACGACGCGCGGCGCCTATGACGAGGGGAAGCGCTTCTCCGAAGCCATCCTCCAGACCTACGCCGACGTATACGGCTTCGACGTGAAGATTGCACGCATCTTCCGCACATACGGGCCGCGGATGAAGATCTTCGACGGCAACCTGATGCCCGACATGGTCCTGAACGCCATCGAGAACCGCGACGTGGTGCTGACCGGCGACGAGGAGTCGCGCGTCGCGCCGACCTTCGTGAGCGACATCGTGGACGGCCTCATCCGGCTCATGGCGACGCCCATCGACGTCACGCTCATGAACCTGGGGTCCGACACGGACTACCGCCTCGTCTCCGTCGCGCAGAAGATCATCGAGATCACGGGCTCGTCCTCGCGCATCCGCTTCGAGCCGCCCGGTCCCTACGCGACCGAGGCGCCTATGCCCGACATCACGCGAGCACGGGAGATTCTCGGATGGATTCCGCTGGTCCGCCTCGACGACGGCCTGCGGAAGATGATCGAATACGCCAAATCGCATCGACACCTCATCACTTTCTGATATGCCTGACCTTCCGATTTTCGATAAGCCGAACATCCTCGTCACGGGCGGTGCGGGCGTCATCGGCTCGTTCCTCTGTGAGAAGCTGCTCGCCGCGAACGCGCGCGTCATCTGCCTCGACACGTTCGTCACGTCGCAGGAGTCGAATATCGATCTCCTGCTCAAGAATCCCGACTTCGAGTTCATCCGGCAGGACATCAACGCGCCGTTCGACCTCGACGCGTTCCCCGAGCTCGCGCGGTTCAAGCTGAAGTTCCAGGGTATCCAGGAGGTCTACCACCTCGCATGTCCGACGAGCCCCAAGAAGTTCGATCAGTTCAAGATACAGACGCTGTATGCGAACTCCATCGGGATGCGGAACATCCTCGATCTCGCGGTGAAGCACAAGGCCAAGGTCCTGCATGCGTCCACGTCGGTCGTGTACGGCGCGAGGCCGAAGGACGGGCATGCATTCAAGGAGGAGGAATACGGCGCGGTGGATCTGCTGAACGAACGTGCCTGCTACGACGAAGGCAAACGGTTCGCCGAGACGGCCTGCGCCACGTACATGCAGGTACACAAGCTGGACGTGCGCATCGCGCGCATCTTCCGGACGTATGGGCCGCGGATGCCGCTGTATGACGGTCACATGCTGCCGGACTTCATCATGGCCGCGCTCGACAACAAGGACCTGACCATCTACGGGGACGAGACGTTCCGGACCTCGTTCGCCTACGTGAGCGACATCGTGGACGGCATGATGAAGCTGATGGCCGCGGCGCCTGGCATCGGTCCCATGAACCTGGGGAGCGACTTGGATATCCCAATTGTGGACGTGGCCCAGCGTATCATCGAAATGACAGGTTCCAGCTCAAAGGTCGTATTCGAGCCGCCGCTCATGTTCATGACCCAGCTTGGCCTCCCGGATCTCACGAAAGCCAAGGACGTCCTCGGCTGGCTGCCGCTCGTCGGGCTGGACGACGGCTTGAAACGCACCATTGACTATACCGTGGCGCATAAAGGGCTCTTGGGCTTCAAGGCAGGGTGACCCCCTGCACAAAAACCGCTTTTTCGCGTAAGGTACCTTGCGTGAAGGTCATCGCGGTCATCCCCGGGTTTCGGGAGGAGACGCGCATCGGGGAGACCGTACGCGGGGTTTTGACGTACGTGGCCGTGGCCGTGGTCGTGGACGACGGGTCGCCGGACCAGACCGCCGAACGCGCGAAGGAGGCGGGGGCCGTCGTCCTCCGGCATCGGTTGAACCGCGGACAGGGTGCGGCGCTCAAGACCGGGACCGAGGCCGCGCTCCGGCTCGGCGCCGACGTCGTGCTCCATGTCGATGCGGACGGCCAGCACGATCCCGCGTCCATTCCGGCGTTGCTCGCTCCCATCTCGTCGCAGGAAGCGGACGTCGTGTTCGGCTCGCGATTCCTCGGCGAGGCCGTGGGCATACCGCTCTCGCGCCGGCTGCTCCTCGCGGCCGCACGGACGTTCAACGCGCTTGCAGTCGGCGTTCCGCGCCGCGTGACCGACCCGCAGTCCGGGTTCCGTGCCCTCACGTCGTCCGCCGCGCGCCGCATCGACTTCCATCAGGATCGCATGGCGCACTGCTCCGAAATCTTGCGCCTCGTGACGCGGTCGGATCTCCGATGGCGCGAGGTCCCGGTCCGTATCCGATATTCGGAAGACTCGCTCAAGAAAGGACAAAAACCCTGGGACGCCGCCGGCATCGCCTGGCAGCTGCTTCTCGGCATCTTTACCCGCTGAACCTATGCTCATCCAGATCATCCTCGTCGTCTCATTGGCCCTCGCACTCGTCATGACCTGGCGCCGTGCGCGTCAGGACGTCATCGCGAACCGCGAAGCCCTCGCGTGGTCGGTTTTGTGGGTCGCGGCGGCCATCGTCGTACTCCTGCCGGGCGTGACGTCATGGCTCGCGTCGCTCGTCGGCGTCGGACGCGGCGTGGACCTCGTCGTGTACGCGTCCGTCGTTGCGCTGTTCATGCTCGTGTTCAAGCTGTTCATCCAGCATCAGCGGCTGGAAAGGAACCTCACCGACCTCGTCCGGCGGGAAGCGTTGAGGGACCTCGACCGTCCGAAGGAGGACGAACCCAAGGCATGACAGGAGATCGTCCCCACGTCGACGTCATCGTCGTGCTCTGGAAGAGCGCTCCGTATCTTGAGGCGCTGTTCGAAGGCCTCGCGGGACTCGACTACCCGACTGACCGGATGACGCTTCATCTCGTCGATAACGGACCCGGGGACGGGTCGCTCGTCGAGGCGAGGCGTCAGATGGAGCGGCTCGCTGGTCGTCTCCCGGAGACGGTCATCCGTGAGCCGGGATCGAATCTCGGCTTCAGCGGCGGGAACAATCTCGTACTCCGCGAATCCATCGTCTCGGGTCACGACTACGCGTATTGCCTGAACGCCGACGCATCCTTCGAGCCGGGAGCGCTCCGCGAAGCCGTCGACGTCGCCGAGGCGGACACGGGCGTCGGTGCGGTCCAGTCGCTCCTCGTGCTCCAACAGGATCCGGACGAGGTGAATTCGGAGGGGAACGCCATTCACTTCCTCGGCTTCGGATATTGCGCTGGCTATCATCGCAAACGGTCCGATGTGCCGGAGACGGTCAAGGGCATCGCGTATGCGTCCGGGGCGGGCGTCCTGTTCCGGAACGCGGTGCTGAAGGATGTCGGGCTCTTCGATGAGACGCTGTTCATGTATCACGAGGACCTCGACCTCGGCTGGCGTCTCATGATCGCGGGATATCGGAACGTCCTCGCGCCGCGGAGCGTCGTGCGGCATCGATATGATTTCTCGCGGTCCATCTCAAAGTGGTTTTTCATGGAACGTAACCGCCTGCTCGTCGTGCTCAAGAACTATCGTCTCCCGACGCTCCTCGTCCTCGCGCCGCAGCTCGTCGCGCTCGACATCATCCTGTTCCTCTTCGGCGTACTCGGCGGCTGGTGGAAGCAGAAGCTTCGGGCGACCGCGTGGCTGTTCAGGCCGTCGACGTGGGCATATCTTCGTCGTGGACGGAAAGATGTCGCACGCATCCGCCGCGTGCCGGACCGCATGATTCTTGGCCTGATGACGCCGCTCATCTCGTATCAGGAGTTCGAGAGCCCGTTCATGCGGGCGGTCGCGAATCCGCTCATGCGGCTCTCGTTCGCGCTCGTGAAACTTATCGTGAGATGGTGAATCCTATGCGCATCATTCATTTTTCCTGTGTGGGTCCGCCGCAGGTCGGCGGCATCGGGCGCGTCGCCTCGCTCGAGGTCGCGTCGCTCGTCGAGCGCGGGCATGACGCGCATCTCGTTTCGCTTTCGACGCATGCCGCGTTCCGCTTCGGCAACGCTGGCGCCATCCATGGGGTGGAACATTTCGTGGCGGACGCGGACATCGTCCATCTCCATTATCCGTTCTTCGGCACGGCCGGTACGCTCGCTCGCCTCCGTCGTTCCGGCGTCATCAAAAAGTTTGTCATGACGTTGCATATGGACGCGACGGCGACAGGGCCGAAGGGGTGGGCATTCGATGCGTACCGCAAGCTGTTCCAGCCGAAGATCCTCGCGGCCGGCGACGCGCTTCTTGTCTCGTCAAAAGACTACGCGACGCATTCGTCGTACGCCCCTGTCGCGTCCAACGCGATCGAGCTGCCGTTCGGTGTGGACGAGATACGGTTCTCGCCGGGTCTGCCGGAACGTGAGCGGTTCGGGCTTCCTGTCGACGTGCCGGTCATCCTCTTCGTCGGCGGGATGGACACGCCGCACGCGTTCAAGGGCGTGGATGTGTTGCTGCGCGCGGCTGTCAGGATGCCGGAAGCGCATCTCCTCCTCGTCGGCGACGGCGTATTGAGAAAAGGATACGAGAAACTCGCGGCGAGGATCGGCATCACGTCGCGCTGCCATTTCGCCGGGTCGGTCCAAGACGACGGTCTCGTCGCGGCATACCGGTCCGCCGACGTGTTCGCGTTCCCGTCGATTTCCTCGGCGGAGGCGTTCGGTCTCGTCGCGGTCGAGGCCCACGCCTGCGGACTTCCGGTCGTGGCGACGGATTTGCCGGGCGTCAGGACCGTGGTCGCGGACGGAGAGACGGGGTTCCTCGTTCCGGTCGGAAATCCGCAAAGGCTCGCGGAACGTCTCAATGAAATCTTGAAGGATACAGGAATGCGTCAACGGATGGGGGAGGCAGCACGTCAGCGTGTCTTGGATCGGTTCACCTGGACGAAACACATGGAAGGACTCGAACGAATCTATTCGAATGTATGCGCATCGCCGTCCTGACGAATGATTATCCTCCGCAGTCGCGCGGGGGCGCCGGTATCATCGCGGACCTGCAGGTACGTGAGCTTCGGCGTCGCGGGCATGAGGTGAAGGTGTTCACGTCGATTCCGGAGTGGACCTCGAAGCCGCCGCTCGTCCGTCTGTTCCGGCATCTTGCGGACCTGAAGGCGGACCGGAAGCTCTGCGAAGACATCTACGCGTGGAAACCGGAGATGCTCCTCACGCACAACCTGACCGGCTGCGGCATCGGGACGCCGGACGCGCTCAAGGTCGCGGGCATCCCGTGGGTGCATGTCCTGCACGACGTCCAGCTCGTAGAGCCGTCCGGGGCCATCGTGACAGGGGAGTCGTTTCTTCTGTTCCGATCGTTGTGGCGTCGCATCTGGTCGTCGTTGCGACGGAATGCGCTCGGCAATCCGACGGCCGTCGTCTCGCCGACGCAGTGGCTCATCGATTTCCATCGGAGATGGGGATTGCTTCGTTCGTCGAAGACGGTCGTGATCCCGAATCCTGTCGAGATCGAGGATGAAGGGAGGGGTTCCCGTCTTCACGGGAACGACAAAGGGATATTGTTCGTCGGGCGGCTTGATGTCGAGAAAGGCATCGATGTCCTGATGCAGGCATGGGAAGCGCTGGGCGACGATGCGCCACCGTTGTCGCTCGTCGGGGACGGAAAGCGTCGTGCCGCAATCGAGGCGCGCAAGGACCCGCGCCTCACGGTCTACGGCCCGCAGCCGCATGGACACGTCCTGGAGCTGATGCGCTCGCATGCCATCCTCGTGGTTCCGTCGCTCCTCATCGAAAACCAACCGACCGTCATCCTCGAGGGGCTCGCGTCCGGATGCGAGGTCATCGCCTCGGACGTCGGCGGCATTCCGGAGACGCTCGGCGACGCGGGGCGCATCGTCCGGGCAGGGGATACCGTCGCGTTGATGTCAGCGCTCGTGGATACGATGGCGTCCAAGGACCTCACGACCGGTCGTGAAGGTATCCTCGCACGTCATCGCGTGGACGTTTCGGTCGGCGCGTTGGAGTCCGTGTTGATGTCGAACCGGTAGATTTTGAGTTTCCACGGGTCGCCGCCGATGTCCCATTCCTCGTCCGCGATGGCGGCGATGGATTCGGCGACGGGCTGGCTCCGCCACCAGTAGTCGTTCAGGACGACATAGACGATATCGGCCGCGGCGAGATCCGCGGCGTCTTCGACCGTATCGCGCGACGGTTTGCCATAGGTCATGCGGAGATAGGTCTCGTAGAGCGGGCCGCCGGTCGGGATGGGATAGAAGAAGACGTCGCCGACATACCGCTTGAAGCCGAGCGTCGCGACCGCGGCCGCGGAGACGCTTTGGTTCGCCAGCACGGCATAGTCGCGGCCGTCGGCATCGCGGTCGATGAGGCGGACGGCTTCCATGTCGTGTCGGCTCACGGTCCAGCCGCGTCCCGTGACGAGCGCGTCGTGACGCGGAAGGCTGTCGTACGCGAGGCCGGTCGCGATGCCGACCGTAGCAAGGGTGAGGCAGGCGGCCACGATGCGCGGAGCGGCGCGGAGTCGGTCCCAGGTGTACGGGAGAAGGGGAAGGACGGCCGCGGCAAGGCAGAGGATCGCGAGGGTATTCAGGCGGTCGGCGTAGTTGCCACGTTCGTAGTCGATGAGGAACGCGAAGTCGCCGGCGCCTTTGAGCACCACGGCCGCGGCGAAGAGCGCAAGCGCCGCGCCCGCAAGGAGGGGCATGGTCCTGCGACGGATGGCAACGAATCCTGCGATGGCACCGGCGAAGAGGAGCGCGGGTAGGGAGGTCATCATGAGCGTCGACCAGGCGGGCCACAATGCGAAGCGGTTGCCGATCCATGGAAGGAGCTCGCGGACGCGTGCAATCCACGGACCGGCTGTGGAGATGACGTCGAAATCCCAGGTCGACATGAAGCCACGCGCCACGTCGAGCGCCCAGAACATGAACGGCACGGAGGCGCCGGCGAGGAGGATCGTCAGGATGGCAAGGGCAGTGGCCCAGAGCCGATGCTTCCGCACGAGAATACAGGCGCCGACAATGAAGATGAGAGGGATGCCCGCGAGCGGATGTACGGCCGTTGACCAGGTGGCGAGGAAGAGCGGCGCGAGGGGATGGATTTCTTCGTCGCCGACGCCGATGCAGAGGAGGAGGGCGGCGAAACCAAGGATGTAGGCGAATCCTTGCGGTGTGGTCGCGACGAACCCGGCGAGCGGCACGAGACCGAGGCAGAGGAATCCGGCGGCGCTCCGGGCCTCGCGGCGCAGCGTGACGAGAACGATGAGCGGCAGGAGCAGCGCGGCCGCGACCGGGACCAGCCAGCGATCCACGTCCGCGATGCCGATATCGGCGGCCCGTGAGAACCACGTCGTGAAGACGTACTGCCCGATGTAGTAGAGGGGCTTCGGCGTCAGCGTGCCCGTCGTGAGCAGGATTTTTTCGCTTGCGACATGCAGGAACCCGTCGAAGCCGAACCCGATGCGGTAGACGAACGGCGCGATGGCCGTCGTGACGCCGACCGCGAGCGCGGCATGGACCGCGGCGGCCGTGGGCGAGCGGACGATGACGGCGGAGAGCAGCAGGGTCAGCCACACGCCGGCGATGGCCGCGAGCGTCCAGTCCGGAAGGAGCGGCCATGGCGTCCGGATGGATTCCATGGTCGCTGCGTCAGACGCGGCGTGGAGGACGAGCGCCGTCAGTGTCCCGCCAGCGGCAAGCAGGAGCGATGTGAGGGCCGTACGGCCCACGGAAAAATGCTTCCAGACCGGAACGGGTTCGATGGCGCCCAAGGCATCACGGCACGTCGCCGTGAGGTATTGGGCGATGAGGACGCCTGCGACGAGGGACGTCAGGTCGCTCGCCGGCCCGAGGCCGTCCGTCGCGTAGTACCACACGGCCTGCACGACGCTTTGGATCGCGAGGAAGAGGACGACGCCAAGACCGGTCGCAGGAATCCAGTGCGCCCGTTGCGCGAGCGAGCATCCGAGGAAATAGCCGTGGGCGAGGATGGTGAAAATGATGACGAACGACGCGATGCCGGGGATGCCGGTCGGCACGAAGAACGCGACGGCCGCGGCGATGATGCATCCGAGGCCGACAAGATACCGGGCGTGGCGTTTTCTCATGTCGGCATGGTAGCATAGGGCAGGCCGGGTTGCGCCAGTCGGAGCCATGCTCGTCACGAACGACAACGCGAAAATCCTTTTGCATGACCGCTTCCTGAACGCGGTATGTATCCGTTTCCTGCCGTCGCAGCTCCATCCGAACCACGTTACCATTTTCCGGTTCCTGCTCATCCCGCCCATCCTCTGGTGCGTGGTGTCCGAGGACTGGCGGGCCGCCATCGTGCTCTTTCTGTTCGCGGCGTTCACGGACGCGCTCGACGGCTCCATGGCCCGCGTCCGCAAGCAGATCACGATGTGGGGCACGGTCGCGGATCCGACCGCGGACAAGCTCCTTATCGGCACGGTCGTCATCCTGTTCGTGGCGCAGGAGGTGAACCGTACGTTCGCGGCCGTTATCGTCCTTATCGAGGTCCTCATCATCGTCTCGCGCCTCCTCCGGCATCGGAAGGACTGGATCGTGAGCGCGAACTGGGCGGGGAAGGTGAAGATGATTCTTCAGGTCTCCGGCGTCTCGCTCCTGCTCCTCGCCAAGGTCTTCGGCATCAGCCTCCTCGTACCGGTCTCCATCGGTACGCTCACGGTCGCGATCGTCTTTGCCGTCGTCTCCCTCCTGACCTACAGCATCTGACATGACCTTTCGCCTCAAACGCCTCATGCCTTCGCCTCTGCTTCTTGCGTATCATTGGATGCTGTCGTGGATTGCTGCGTCGTGGTACGGGCATCCGTCGAACGAGCTTGTCGTCGTCGGCGTGACGGGCACCAACGGCAAGACGACGACGGCATACCTGACCGCCCGTGCGCTCGAGGCCTCCGGGTTCCCGACGGGGTGCACGACGACCGCGTTGTTCAAGATTGCCGACCGCGAATGGCTGAACGAGACGAAGATGACCATGCTCGGCCGGTTCCTCCTGCAGAAGCGCCTGCGCGAGATGGTCCGGGCCGGATGCGCGTATGCGGTCATCGAAGTGTCGTCGCAGGGCATCCTCCAGTACCGCCATCGGCAGGTGAATGTCGACATCGCGGTGTTCACGAACCTGACACCCGAGCATATCGAGGCACACGGCGGGTTCGAGGCGTACAAGCAGGCGAAGATCGAGTTGTTCCGGCACGTCGCGGCGAGTCCGCGCAAGGTCTTCAACGGTAGGACCATCCCGAAGGTCGCGGTCCTGAACGCCCAGGATCCGCACGCGGAGGCGTTCGCGGTATCTGGATTCGACCGTGTGATGCGGTATCGGACCGACGCGGGGCCCGGCGACGTGGTCGCGAAGGACATCCGGTTGGAGCCAACGTCCATCGCGTTCACCGTCGACAGCGTCGCGATGCGCCTCGCGGTGCCGGGCAAGGTCAATGTCGAGAATGCGATGGCGGCCATCGCCGTCTGCCGCGCGTTCGATATTCCGCTCGCATCCGTATCGGAACGTCTTGCGCTCGTGCGGGGCATTCCTGGACGGTTCGAACGCATCGACGAAGGCCAGCCGTGGACCGTCATCGTGGATTACGCGCCAGAGCCCGCCTCGCTCGGGAAACTCTATGAGACCGTGGAGGCCATGCCGAAGCGCCGGCTCATCCACCTGCTCGGCTCATGCGGTGGTGGCAGGGATGTCGCGCGCAGGCCCATCCTCGGAAAGATGGCAGGGGACCACGCGGACCTCGTCATCGTGACGGATGAGGATCCGTACGACGACGATCCGAACGAAATCATGGAACAGGTCGCGGCCGGTGCGCGCGAGGCGGGGAAGCAGGACGGCACGTCGCTCCTCATCATCCCGGAGCGCGCAGAGGCCATCCGCGAAGCCATGCGTCAGGCACAGGAAGGGGATATGATCCTACTGACCGGAAAAGGATGCGAACAGGCCATCATGGGCCCGAACGGCATGTGCACGCCTTGGGACGAGCGGGACGTCGCACGGGCCGCCATCCAGGCGGAACTGGAGGAACGGGAATCGACGGATGGACAGGCAGTTCCGATATCCGTACCCTAATCCCAGCATTCAGCCATACATCACATGTTTCATATCGAAGAAGTCCTGCAGGTCAAGGACACGGAAGACGTGAAGCTCGTCGTGCGCAGGCATCCGGTCGCGCTCGTTCCCGGGCTCGGCATCGCGCTCGTGCTCATCGTCGCGCCGTTCTTTTTCCTGTTCCCGCTGTTTTCGTGGGGCGTTCCCGGCGTCGTGAGTTTTGGGGCATCCATCGTCGCCGGCATCGTGGTCGCGGTGAGGGCCATCATCCTCTGGAACGCCGACGTGCTCATCATCACGACCCTTCGTGTCGTGCAGGTGGATCAGCGCGGCATGTTCTCGCGGTTCGTGACTGAGGTGCCTCTCGCGTCCGTGCAGGACGTCTCCTGGAGGAACGAAGGCGTCGTGGATACCGTCACGAAAGCCGGGACGCTGTCCATCCAATCCGTCGGCACGTCGCCGAACGTGGAGGTACGCCGCATCGCGCATCCCGAACGTCTCCATGAACTCCTGAACGACCTGCGGCATCGTACGGCCCCCAAGCGGTCCGACCTGCCGCCGGATGTCCATGAACGGCTGAAACGGATCATGGCAGACGTCGAACAGCTTCCAGAAGACGCACTCACCCGCGTCGAGGCGTTCGTCAGGTCGCAGGATCGTGAACAGGCCGTGGCGACGTTCCTCGACGAACGGGTACCGGAGGGAGTGGGTGTCCAGGAACACATGCAGGAATCCGCGTCGGAACAAGAAGAGGAACAGGAAATGGATGGAACCCTGGCGGTCGAGGTCAGGCCCGTGCCGGATTCCGTGACGGTCGAGACGGAGACATCCCCGAACGGGACGGATTCTTCCCCGGTGCCGCCCGTGACGACACCGTGATATCCTAGGTCCAGATGAGGCACGACGCCGGATCACCGTCTTCGAAGAAGCGTTCCTTGCGTACCATCGTACGTCTGCCCCTTTTTCTGTTGGCCAACGTCGCGCTCCTGCTCGTCATCGGCATCTCAACCGTCCGCGAGACGTATCGCGGATGGACCGTGGACCGCGAGATCGGCGCGTTGGAGGCGCATGCTTCGTCCCTCGAGGGGCGCAAGACCGACCTGGAGCTTCTCGCGCAGGAACTCGTCTCGCCGGATCGCGTCGAGTATGATGCGCGGGCGAGGCTCGGGCGTGCCTTGCCGGGCGAACGCGTCATCGTGCTCCAAGGCGTCTCGTCGACCGCGACATGGAACGGCGCAGCACGGACCATCGACGAGCCGATAGGGGAGACGTCGGACGTGGGGACATCCAATCCCGCCCGCTGGTGGGCGTATTTCTTTCATGAACTACCCTTATGACCGAATCCATGACCCCTCCCCAGACGGCTCCGACCCCAGCCCCCGCATCTGACACGAACGTCGCTCCGACTCCCGCATCGCGTCGGAAGACGATCATCATCTCCATCATCGCCGGCGTGACGGCGCTGATCGTCCTCCTCGCCGTCGGCATCGGTATCACGTATGCCGTCTTCGTCTCCCGTTCCGAGAGCGGGTGGGTAAGGACTGTCGCCTCCGCCCTTCCGATTCCGGCCGCGAAGGTCGGAAGTCGGGACATCTTGTATCGTGACTTTCTCAAGACGCGCGATACGGTGAAGGTCTTCATCGCATCGGAGGCCGCCAAGGATCAGGGGCTCGACGTGCCGTTCGACGTCGCACTTGAGACGAACGTGCTCGAGAAGCTCATCCGTCAGGCCGCGGTCGAGGAACAGGCGGCGGAGAAGGGGATCGAGGTGACGGATTCGGAACTGCGTGCGTTCTTCTCGGACGTCGTCGCGGCCGCATCCAGCACCACGCCGGACGTCGGCGTCTATCTGCTCGAGAACTTCGGATGGAACGAGGAGGATTTCCGCCAGAACGTCCTGAAGCCCGCATTGCTTGAACAGCGCGTCGGCACCGCATTGGCAGAGCAGACACAAGGCGATACGACCGCATTCGCCGCGTGGCTCGAGGAACGCCTTTCCCGGTCGGACGTGGTCCGTTATCTCCGTTTCGAGTGAGACCGGCAGCGCCCTTGCGGACATCGTCTTGCGTGCGCTACCATTGGCGCGCCATCGACAGCAATCGGAGCGGTGGGTGTCAGGCGGGTATCGTATAGTGGCTATTATGGGTGCTTCCCAAGCACCAGAGACGGGTTCGATTCCCGTTACCCGCTCCAAGAACGAGTTCCGGCGACCACCGGAGCTTTTTCGTTTCGGGAGCGGGTCGTGGTGAGTGTACGGAGCGCTCGGCGTATGCTACATATACGTCGTGTTACAGGACGATATCGGAGTCCATGGGCGGCTCCGTATGGAACGACGAGGCGTATGAAGAAGAACAAGGAGTCATTGGTACTCGGCCGCATCCTAAAGAAGATCGCCCCTCGGATCGGGGCGCAGGTGCTTCTTGAATCCGAATGGGGGGTCGTTGGGCGTATCACGTTCAAGAACGGACGTCACTCGTATTTCAGGTACAACACGTTGGACCTCAATCCCACGGGGAGCTCCGAGATCGCGAAGGACAAGGATTTCGCCGACTTCTTCATGCGGAAGCTCGGCTATCCGACGGTCCCCGACAGCAGGACGTTCTTCTCGAAAGACTGGGCGCGGGCCATCGGGATGCCGAACCGCGGCATCGAAGCCGCGTATCGGTACGCGCGGAAAATCGGTTTTCCGGTCATCGTGAAGCCGAACGGCTGCAGTCAAGGCGTGGGCGTCTCGTTGGTGTATGACAAGCGGGAACTGTTCGCGGGGATTCGGTCGATCTTCCGGCATGATCGGGTCGCGCTCGTCCAACGCCCCGTGTCCGGGGTCGATTATCGGCTCGTCGTCCTCGATGGGGAGGTGATTTCCGCCTATAGCCGCATGCCCCTCAACGTGGTCGGGGACGGGTCGTCCACCATCGGTCGCCTCTTTGAGCTGAAACGACGTCGGTTCGCCGTCGACAAGCGTGGGATGAAGATCACGAAAGACGACCCGCGCATCAGGAGAAAACTGGCTCACCAAGGCCTGTCGTTCCGTTCCGTCCCGAAAACAGGGGAGCAGGTCTTCCTGCTCGACAATGCTAACCTGTCATCCGGCGGGGACGCCGTCGACGTGACCGTACGGGTCCATCCCGCGTTCCGACGGCTTGCCGTCCGGCTGACGCGCGACATGGGGCTGCAGCTCTGTGGCGTCGACCTCATGGTGGAAGGAGGTATCGACCAGGTACCGGAGGCCTATCATATCCTCGAGATCAACAACGCGCCGGGCCTCGATCATTATGTTACGATAGGCAAGGAACAGATGAAGATCGTCGAGGGCCTGTACCTCAAGGTCTTGAAACATATGGAGCGTCGTTCGAATCGATAATCCCCTATGATGAACCTCTCGGAACGGTCGTTCAAAAAACTGCTCATCGCGCTCGCGGTGTATCTCACGTCGCTCTTCGCGGCGAACACCCTCGGGTTGAAGATCATGCCGTTCATCCTCGGTTCCCATGTCTCCGTGGCCGTCTTTTCCTTTCCGGTCGTCTTCCTCATGACCGACGTGGTCGGGGAAATCTATGGGAAGCGCGTCGCGAAACTTTTCGTCCTCGCGGGATTCATCAGCACGGCCCTCTTCATCGCGTATTCCTTCCTCTCGCTCGCCATGCCATGGTCGGCCGACGGCGCGTGGGCGCGGCAGGGGTACGAACAGATGTACGGCCTCTCCATCCGCATCGCGTCCGCCTCCCTCGTGGCCTTCCTGATCGCGGAATATCAGGACGTGATCTCGTTCTTCTTCTTCCGCGACCGGATCGGGACGCGGCTCTTCTGGTTGCGGTCGTTCCTCTCTAACGTCTGGTCGCAGTTCCTCGACACGGTCATCTTCATGGTCATCGCGTTCGCCGGCGTCTATCCGACGCGGACGCTCGTGAGCCTCATCGTCACCTGGTGGATCTTCAAGGTCGCGATGGGCGCACTCTACACGCCGCTGTCGTATGTGGGACTGCATCTGTTGCGGAAGGACGGCGAGACGGGACCGAACGCGCTCCCATGACCGACGATGACGACGATGAACGTACATCCGATCAAGACCAGGATTTTCAGGGAAGGCGACGACCTCTTCATGTTCGTCAGGGACCACCTTCGGAAGCTGCCGGAGCGGTCGGTCCTCGTCGTCACGTCGAAGATCGTGGCCCTGTCGGAGCGACGGACCGCGGTCGCGGGGGACGACAAGGCCGAAGAGCGGTTGATCCGTTCGGAGAGCGACGTCGCGATACCCACCAAGTACGTCTGGCTCACGATCAAGGACGGGATGGTCATGGCATCCGCCGGCATCGACAAATCCAACGCGGACGGCAAGCTCGTCCTGCTCCCGAAGGACAGCTACAAAGCAGCCCGTCTCCTGCGCGCGAAGCTCCGACGGGCCTATAAGGTCACGCATCTCGGCGTCCTGCTCACCGACAGCCGCACCGTCCCATTCCGTGCCGGCGTGACCGGCGTCTCTCTCGGGTATGCGGGTTTCCGGGGCGTGAGGGACTATCGGGGACAGCCGGATCTCTTCGGAAGGACACTTACGTTTTCCCGCACGGACATCGCAGACGGACTTGCCGCCGCCGCCGTGCTCGTCATGGGCGAGGGGGACGAACGTCAGCCCTTGGCGCTCGTGACGGGGGCGCCCATCGAGTTCTGCGACAGGATTCGGCGCGAGGAGCTCCATATCGATATCGAGGACGACATGTATCGGCCGCTGTTTCTGAAGTTGCCGCGAAAAAGACGAGGGGATGGGAAGATATGACCGTCGTGTGATGGAGTCGTATGTTGACATTGTCCGTCCACGATGGTTTCATATCGCCGGACAACGGGCCTTCCGCGTCGGATGTCCCGTGGGACTCGACCGTTTCCGTGCCGATGTAGCTCAGTGGTAGAGCAGTGCTTTCGTAAAGCAAAGGTCGTCGGTTCAATCCCGACCATCGGCTCCATCAAAAGCCGACCCCGTCAAACGGGTCGGCTTTTGAGATAGGGATAATCCATCGATAGGCTTTGTGGATATCGACGATTCGCTTCCTGAGCGAAGCGGAGCGCAGTCGAAGGACCTTCAAGCGAGCCGCAGCGGCATGTCGGATGGGCTGCGGTAGACTGGAAGGTCCCTCGGCGGACCTCGGGACGCGAATCACCGGTATTCGGAAGTGAGCGAAGGATAGGACGCACGCTTCCTGTTTCTTCTTCGTTTCTGCTAAACTATCCGTATGCGGAAAGGAGCTGGCATGTTCTTCGTCGCGGCGTTCGTCGTTTGGGGTTTTTCGGCGCGCCCAGTCGCCGCGGAGGAGACGGTCGCGCCGACATTCATCAGAGAAGACCGCGTCATCCTGTATCTCGATTGGGGATTCGTCGGGCGTCCGGTCACGCTCGACCTGTTCGACGACAGCATCCGCGTGAGCTGGGACACGGGTGACCTCACGGCGCCGACCATCCTCATGGTCGAACGGGAGCGGACCGCGACGACGACTCAGGGCGATGTCATTCTCGGCGAAGACGTCGCGCATCTCACGTGGGCCGACCCGAACCATCTGTCCGAACGAGGCGTGAAGGTCGAGGTCCATACGGGTTGTGTCGTGGGGGATTGGACGACGTGCGCCTCCTATCGCCTCGCGGGGACGTCGTGGTCCGAGCTGACCGACGCGCGGGCCTATGGTCACGTCCGCGTTCGCGCCGGCGAGAAGCCATCTTCCTACATGCGCGAGGGCAAGGCGTCCTGGTATGCGTATAAGAATTGCCGTTGCGCCGCATCGCCGGATTTCCCCAAGGGAACCCGTGTCCGTGTGACGAGTGCGCTGACAGGGAAGTACACGGTGGTACGCATCAACGACTGGGGTCCGGAGCGCGACATATTTCCGGAGCGCGTCATCGACCTCGACGCGGTCGCGTTCAAGGAATTTGCGCCGCTCGGCGCCGGCGTCATCACCGTGAAGGTCGAACCTATCGGGCCGGACGACCCGGACTACGTCTTGGCGGACCAGATGCCGTCCACGGCGGTTCTCGTGACATCACCGTCCGCGCCGACGCCTGTCGCGAAACCGGAACCCGCGCCGACGTGGAATTACTAGCACGACCATGATCCGACTTGAGGGCGTTTCTAAGATCTACCCCCCTGACGTGCATGGCCTGCGCGACATCACGCTGGACATCGATCCGGGCGAATTCGTGTCCATCGTGGGGCAAAGCGGCGCGGGCAAGACGACGCTCGCGCGGCTCCTCATCGCGGAGGAACAGCCGACGCGTGGAAAAATCGAGATCGGCGGGTGGGACATCACACGCATCCGCTCCCGTCGGATTCCTGATCTCCGGCGCCAGGTCGGCGTCGTGTTCCAGGACTTCAAGCTCCTGCCCAAGAAGACCGTGTGGGAGAACGTGACGTTCGCGCTTGAGGTCTCGGGCGTGCCGACGCGCCGTATCCGCGACGTCACCCCCCAGGTGCTCAAGATCGTCGGCCTCGAGGAGAAGGCGGAACGGTTCCCGTACCAACTTTCGGGCGGGGAGCAGCAGCGTGTCGTCATCGCGCGTGCCCTCGTGCATCGTCCTAAGATCCTGCTTGCGGACGAGCCGACCGGCAACCTGGACTCCATCAACACGCGCGACATCATCGACCTCCTCCTCAAGATCAACGCGTTCGGCACCACCATCGTCCTCGTGACACATAACCGTGAGGTGGTGAACGCCCTGCGGCGGCGCGTGATCACGCTTGCGAACGGCCAGGTGGCCGCCGACCATAAGGAGGGGAAGTATCTCCTCCCGACCTGACATGTCCATCGCCATCACCTCGGGACGCATCGTCTCCTACGCCTGGAAGAACTTCGCGCGTAACGCGTGGATCGGCTTGGCGACCGTGTTCGTCCTCGTGCTTGCGCTTCTTTCTGTGAACGTGCTCGTCGGTGTGAGCGCGATGCTCGACCGCGCGGTCACCATCCTCGAAGACAAAATCGACATCTCCGTCTACTTCAAGAACGACACGCCCGAAGCCGTCCTGCAGCAGGCGCAGTTCTTCATGGCGGGCCTGCCGCAGGTCCGCGAGGTCTCGCTCCTGAATTCGGATCAGGCGCTCGACGCGTTCAAGGAACGTCACGCGAACGATCCGCGCATCATGGAGGCGCTTGCCGAGCTGGACCAGAACCCGCTCGGCGCGTCGCTCGTCATCCGCGGACGCAAACCCGACGACTACCCGTTCCTGCTCGAGGCGCTCAAGAACCCGCAGTTCGGCTCCGCCATCGAGTCCAAGACGTATGACGACCACGCCGAGGCCATCCGGCAGGTCCGCGATATCGGCGCGTCCGCGCGGCTCTTCGGCGCCATCCTCATCGCCATCTTCGCGCTGTTCTCCGCCATGATCGTGTACAACGCCATCCGCGTCGCCATCTACACCCAGCGCGAGGAGATCGGCGTGATGCGCCTCGTCGGCGCATCGAGCTCGTTCGTGCGCATGCCGTTCGTGGTCGAAGGTCTCTTCATCGCGGCACTCGCGCTCGTCCTCACGGCCGGCGTCGTCGCCGCGACCATCGCGTTCCTCGAGCCACGCCTTATCCCGTTCTTTGATGGCTCTGACCCCGGGCTCCGCTTGTTTTTCTACGGTCGTTTCTGGTATCTCCTCGCGGCCGAAGGCGGGACGCTCGTGGTACTCGTGACCATCTCGTCATGGGCCGCGGTCGGCAAATACCTCAAGCGCTGATATGGGAATCGACTTCGAGAAGCTCGGATGGGGCGCATCGACGGAACAGGAGACGGTGTCTTCGGATTCCTGTCATTTTCGGTCGATGCATAAAGCACTCGAACGTGTCGGCGGGGGCCATGTGCCTCATGCGGCGGTCGAGGAGATGGCGGTGAAGGTCGCACCGGAGGCGGAGGTCCTGAAGACGAGCGGGGAACGACGGACGACGAAGGTGGTCAAGGCCGTCCTGAAGGGGATGATGTCGCATCTCCCGACCTATGCCATGCCGACCAAGGACAATGGGAGGGAGTGGGAACTCCACGCCCTTGAAGCGATTCATGAAGGTTCCGATAAGGGAGGAAACGTATGATCGAAGCCACGCTCCTGTTCGACCATGATCATGCCTTCTTCGGCGAGATCGAGACGCATGGCGGCACGTTCCGCCACGCGATGCTTTCCGAGGCGGGGGAGCGTCGTCTCGAGTCGCATCTGCGCGAGTGGCAGGTGCGCGGCGTCCCGGTCCTGCGCGAGGTCGTGCGGTCGAACGTTTCGGGGCATCCGGTCGTGTTCTTCCAGGAGCGCGTGCAGGTCCGGACACAGGGATTCCTGCAGGCGGCACGCCAATGGTTCGAGAGCCACGGCATCGCGGCCATCACCGTGGACCGCGACGTCCTGCGCTGCTGGTCGCATATCGCACGCCTTCCGCTCGACCCGCGCGAACGGTTCCTCCTGCTCATCTCGTTGCGCGGTTCCCGTCGTGCGGACCTGCTCGCTTGCGAGAAGACGCTCCTCGAAGCCGTGGAAGCCGCGGACGTCGGGCGCGAGAAGATGACGAAGGCCATCGGGAAGCTGTGGGACCGTGCCGCGAAGGAACTTGTCGCCAAGTTCGCGGCGTGAGGCGACCCATTTGTTCCCTTGGAAATAGCCCGTCTTGTCATCCCGAGCGAGTCCGACGAGCCGAGGGAACGCTTCAGAACCCCAAAGGGTTTCCTCCGCTCGTCGCAGAGCCTCCTCGGTCGGAATGACAAGTGGAAACAACGATGTCTTGTCGTTGACGGAACACGGAAAACACGGCATGATGGCCGCGCTTTGACGCACCGGTCGGGGATCGTCTAATGGTAGGACAGCGGCCTTTGAAGCCGTGAATCATGGTTCGAATCCATGTCCCCGAGCCATGAACGCACGGGCCGCCTCGCGGCCCGTGTTTTGTTGACGTCGTTGCGCACGGGCGCAAAGATGGAAGCGTCGAATCTCGACATGTGGCGATGACCTTAAGAACGCAGTAACCAAGCGTGTATGGACAATGTCTTCATTTGGATTGGAATCGTCGTCGGCAGTTTCGTCATGGGGCGCCTCCATCTCACGTCCGTTGTTCAGCAACATGGGCCTGGAGACATCATCCAACAAAAGGCGTATCGACTCATGGACGGTTGGCGCTTGATCCTCGGCTATTTCATCGGTTACACGGTCGTCTATTATTTTCTCGATATACGCTGGGCTCACATAAGCCAGTCGCTCGACTGGAAGGCGAGTGATTTTGTCCTAGGGCTTTTGGCGTTAGTCGGGATTTTCGGTTGGTTGTCGCACGCCGTGAGGAATGTCACGGAAGGGATCAATGCCATCATCACGCGAGTTCTGGAAAAATGAACGTAGGGTGGGACGAATGGTAGAATAACGGCATGGAACAGCACGCGCTCCGCAGACTGAAGATGAAGATGGCGCTCCTGTTGCCGCTGTCGTTCGTTGTGCTCGGTCTGTTCCTCGGACTGTCCGCGGGCACCATCTGGTTCTGGCAGGGGTGGCTCTTCTGCGCCGTCCTCTTCGTGCCCCTGCTGTTCGTCATGTCCTATTTCCTCAAGGCCTCGCCTGAGTTCCTGGAGCGGAGGATGAAGTACGCGGAGAAGGAGAAGGAACAGCGGTGGATCATCGCCGTCACGAACGTCTTTTTCCTCGTCGGACTCGTCCTTCCGGGATTGGATTATCGGTACGGATGGTCGTCCGTGCCGGTCTGGATGATCCTCGCGGCCGATGTGGTCGTCCTCATCGGTTATGCCCTCATCTTCCTGACGTTCAAGGAGAACGCCTTCGCCGGGCGGACTGTCGAGATCTTCGAGGGACAGAGGGTCATCGAGACCGGACCGTACGCCGTCGTGCGGCATCCCATGTATGCGGGAATCATCCCGATGTTCCTCGGCATGCCCATCGCGCTCGGCTCGTTTGTCGCAATCATCCCGCTCATCCCGGTTTGCGGTCTCATTATCTTACGAACACTGAACGAGGAGGCTGTATTGCGTCGCGATTTGCCGGGATACGCTGCATACTGCACGAAGGTGCGGTACCGGTTGATACCGTCGGTGTGGTGACCAGATACTTTCGCCGACGTTGACGCGGCCGACACGGGACGAGATGATAGGGGCGCTATGAAACGTTTTTTCGCGTTGGTCGCCGCGTTCGCCGTCATGGGCGCGGGGTGCGTATCCGTCGACGTCATGACGAAAGGGGCGGCGGATGACGCGACGCCGGTGGTCGAGGAGACAATCGTGTCCGAGGCTGATGCGCTCGCCGTCGAGACGTCGTCGACCGAGTCGGTCGAGACGACGACGATGCCTGAACCTGTCCCGGCTGCGGAAGTACGGTTCACGGACGATGAACTGCGACTGGAAGCGCGCGAGCATGCGGACGGCGTAGTGCTCGAATGGACAGCTTCGAGCGCCGAGGTGTTCGAAGGTTATAAGGTCGTCCGCTCGGAGACCGACGCGTTGCCGTGGTATCCGAAAGACGGCGCGGTCGCGTTCCTGCCGAACCGCGAGACCCTCACGTATCTCGACGCAGACGCCGAACACGGCGGGGTCTATCATTACCGCATCTGCGCGCTCGAGACGGACGCTCCGCCGACGTGCGGCAACGTCGTCAACGTCGAGCGTCCGTGAATCACGCCTTCTTCGTCGTGAGTTTCCGATAGATGAGGAGACAGGCGAGGATGGCGACGAACCCGAGCAGCGACATCATCGGGATGGAGATGAACCCGAAGAGTTCGTAGTATTTCGTGGAACACGACACCTCGATGGTGCAGGGCTGGAGTTTCTGCGGGATGAAGCCGTGGTAGAGGAGGTTGTGGTAGGCGGCGATGAGGAGGCCGACGATGACGGTCGGCAGGCCGTAGATCCAGACGCGCGTGTCCTCGAGCAGGACGCCGACCGCGACGATGAAGATGAGCGGGTACATGGCGATGCGCTGGTACCAGCACAGGACGCACGGCGGGAACTTCATGATGTCGCTGAAGTAGAGACTGCCGAGCGTCGCCGCGAGGGCGATGCCGAACGCGACGTAGAGGTACGTCTGCGGGTGCTTGATGAGGCGTGTGATGGGGTTCATAGGATTCATTTCCGTGCGAGGGCCGCATAGGTGACGGCGCCGGCTTGGGTCGGTGCATTCGAGCCGCGCCAGTATTCGACGAGCTGATGTGTGGAGAGGAGCGCTTCGACGGCCTTTCGGAGCTTCTGTTCGCCTCGGCCATGGATGATCTTCACGACCTCGGTCCCGGCCATGAATTCCGTGTCGAGAGACGCGTCGAGCGCGTCGGTCGCTTCGCGGATAGTCATGCCATGCAGGTCCACTGACGCGCACTCGCCACCGAGCTCCGCCCCGAAGACAGCCGCCTCATGTTCGGAAAGTTCCTGCATGGGTTCCGTCGGGCGTTCCGGCATACCGCGAGTCATGCTAGCATGAAGCTATGAGGTTGGAAACGCTGCTGAAGAAGCCGGAACACCGGCTTGCGGGGTTCATGGGTGCGCTTCTGCTCGCCGCGGTCTACGGTGTTTTTTTGATGGTAGGAGGTCCGACGCTATCGGAGGTATCGGAGGTTGGGGAGGAGATTGTCGAACCGCCCGTCGTCGTCACGACATCGACGCCGGTCGTGGAAGCAAATGCGACCGTCACGCGGGTCGTGGACGGGGATACGTTCCACGTGACATTCGACGCGGAGCCGGGCGATTGGACTATCCGCATGCTGGGCGTCGATACGCCGGAGACCGTGGATCCGCGTAAAGAAGTGCAATGCATGGGCAAGGAAGCGTCCGATTTCATGAAAGGGCTCCTGACGGGCAGGCGCGTGCGCCTCGAGGCGGATGTGCAGGCGGATGAGCGTGACAAGTACGACCGGCTCCTGCGCAACGTCCTCCTCGAAGACGGGACCGACGTGAACGCGTTGCTCGTCCGTCAGGGCTATGCGCATGCCTATCTCTCGTTCCCGCTCGCGCCCGAACGCAAGGTCGAGCTCCGTGATTTGCAGGAGCAGGCGAAAGCGGATACGGTCGGTCTGTGGAATCCGGAGAGTTGTCCGGTCCGATAATTCAAAACATGTCATCCTGAGGGAAGTCGGAGCGACGAAGGACCTTCCAGACAACCCCTCTGCCGAGAGTATCCGAAAGACGTGACGAAATAATCGGAAGTTTCTTCGTCGGACTCAGAATGACAATCATGTATCACTCGAATCGGATATGATATTCTGCTCCCTTTCGCCACTGCATAAAAAAATCCTCGTCCTCATCGCCATCGTCCTCATCGGCGTGGGTGTCTTCATCCTGATGAAGCCGAAGCCGGCGACGGACGTGCCTGAATCGGTGACGGTCGAAGTCTCGCAGGAGGTGATGACGATGCTCGCGTCGCCGACCGCACCGACTGAAGGGCCGACCACCGCCAAGGTCATGGTCACGGAGTTCCTCGACTACCAGTGCGAGGGATGTATGCAGTTCCAGCCCACGATGGACCGTGTCCGCGAGACCTATCAAGGCCGCGTCCGGTTCGTCGTCCGTCATTTCCCGCTCGTGGAGGGGCATTCCTTCTCCAAAGGCGCGGCTATCGCGGCGACATGCGCGGACCGTCAGGGGGAGTTCTTCGGTTATTCCTCGACGCTGTTTGCTCACCAGGATGCGCTCGCGCGGACGGACCTCGAAGGATACGCGGCGGAGCTCGGTCTCGACGAGGCATCGTTCGTCGCATGTCTCGACGACGTATCGGTCGCCGAGCAGGTGATGGCGGACCGTCGCGACGGCCAGTCGCTCGGCGTGCGGCAGACGCCGACGATCTTCCTGAACGACGCCATGCTCTCGGGCATCCCGTCGGAAGAGGAATTCCGCTCGCTCATCGACGGGATGCTGGAACGGTAGGGGATTTTTTGTCATCCCGAGCGAGTCCGACGAGCCGAGGGAACCCTTCAGGACCACAAAGGGATTCCTCCGCTCGTCGCAGAGACTCCTCGGTCGGAATGACAGATTCGGAATGACAGATAAGGATCGGCACTGTTCGGTTATTGGTTGATAACTTGAGGTGAGACTTGGAGTAACAGCTCGTTCACGAGCAGCTCCATCGAAGTATCTGATTTGATGCCACGTCGTGTCTTAAACCGCGCCTCGACC